>OGZE01000047.1_pt1 | contig 84366 bp, 95 predicted proteins | sample 1576731 | NCBI WGS metagenome assembly OGZE01 (sample SAMEA3541503, study PRJEB24748) | human gut metagenome | biome: human gut; feature: human-associated habitat; material: faeces | place: China | collected 2012 | reverse complement strand
CGTCCTTAGCGCCGTAGATCTCACGGGCCACGGTGGCGATCTTTTCTTTCAGGGACAGTTCGGAAGCGTAGATAGGTGCGAAAGCCGCCTGGCCGCTTTCTGCCAGCGCTACTACTTCTTTAGCCAGCTCTACGCCGCCGTCGCCGCCTTTGGCGAAAACGTCGGACAGTGCTACATTAACGCCGTGGGCTGCGCAGTGAGCGCGAACGGCTTCCAGTTCCTCGGCAGTATCCTGCGCGAAAATATTGATAGCGACTACCAACGGCAGGCCAAACTTTTTAATGTTCTCGATATGTTTTTCCAAATTGACGATGCCTTTTTTCACCGCTTCCACATTAGGGGTGGTCAGTTCGGTCTTGGGCACGCCGCCGTGCATCTTCAGCGCGCGGACGGTAGCTACCAGTACCACGGCGTCAGGCTTCAGGCCTGCGTAACGGCATTTGATGTCAAAAAATTTCTCTGCGCCCAGGTCGGCGCCGAAGCCGGCCTCGGTAATAGTGTAATCAGCCAGCTTCATAGCTGTTTTAGTAGCCATAACGCTGTTGCAGCCGTGGGCGATATTGGCGAAGGGGCCGCCGTGGATGATCGCCGGTACGTTCTCCAGGGTCTGCACCAGGTTCGGCTTGACAGCGTCCTTCAAAAGTGCTGCCATAGCGCCGTGGGCTTTGATCTGCCCAGCGGTAACGGGCTGGCCGTTATAATCATAAGCGACGATGATCTTGCTCAAGCGTTCTTTTAAGTCGTGCAGGCCGGTAGCCAGGCACAAAATGGCCATGACTTCGGAAGCCACAGTAATATCGAAGCCGTCCTGACGGGGCACGCCGTGGGCTTTGCCACCCAGGCCAACGACGATATTGCGCAGCTCACGGTCGTTCATATCGACGACGCGTTTCCACACGATGCGGCGCGGGTCGATATTCAATGCGTTGCCCTGCTGCACATGGTTATCCACCATAGCCGAAAGCAGCATATGGGCGGAAGTGATAGCGTGAAAATCGCCTGTAAAATGCAGGTTGATGTCTTCCATAGGCACTACCTGCGCATAGCCGCCGCCGGCAGCGCCGCCTTTAACGCCCATGCAGGGCCCCAAAGAAGGCTCGCGCAGAGCCACGATGACTTTTTTATCGATTTTGGCCAGGCCCTGGGCCAGGCCGACAGTAGTAGTAGATTTACCCTCGCCAGCCGGCGTCGGGGTGATCGCCGTTACCAAAACCAGCTTGCCTGCCGGTTTATCCTCCATACGGCGGATCAGGTCCATAGATAATTTAGCCTTGTAACGGCCATACATTTCGATGTCTTCTTCACCAATGCCCAGCTTAGCGGCAACCTCGGTGATCGGCAGCATTTTAGCCTGTTGAGCAATTTCAATATCAGATAACATAAACAAACGCCCTCCTCTTCACTTTTTAACGTGAACCATCCTTTATATCTTCTGTGCCGACGGCTTTTTTCCTGCCGCCCCGGCACCATACTTATGTATACATTTACGGTTTTTATTCAAACCATATCTCCAGCCTGGTTCCTTCGTCCACCACCGTGCCCGGCGGCTGCGACTGCTTGCGCGCCCTGCCGCTGCCGTGAGGCACCAGCACCAGCCGTCCCTGTTGGATCAGCTCTGCCGTCTGGCGCATATCCAGACCGCTGAAATCGGGCAGCTTCACCTTGCCCCCCGGCACGATCACCATCTGCGGCACCTGGGCCGCAGGCGGCACGTTAGATTTGGCCGCGTCTGTTTTAACGTGCTGCTCAAAGGAAGGCAGACCTTCGCTGCTGCTGGGCTGGATGCCCTTGGCAACAAGTATCTGCTGCAAAGTATCACGGAACACCGGCGCCGAGACCTGCGAACCATAGAACGCGCCCTGGGGCGTATCCAACATGATCAGCATAGCGTACTGAGGCTTGTCCGCAGGCACGAAGCCCACGAAGGAAGCGATGTATTTACCGGCAGCGTAACCACCGGTCTCGGCCAGCTTCTCGGCCGTACCGGTTTTACCGGCGATGCGGTAGCCCTTGATACTGGCAGCCTTACCGCCGCCTGAAGCAACTACCTGCTCCATCATGCCGCGCATCTGCGCCGCAACTTCCTCGCTCATTACCCGGCGCACCACTTTTTTCTGCCCCTGACGCAGAACCCGCCCGTCAGGCATCACGATCTTGTCGATGATATAAGGCTGCAACAGCTCGCCGCCGTTAGCGATAGCGCAGATAGCACGCAGCATTTGCAAAGGCGTCACGGCAATGCCCTGACCGATGGACATGGTAGCGATATCCGGCTTATACATCATCTCCGGGTCGTACAAAATGCCATCCTCTTCGCCCGGCAGCTCTACGCCGGTTGCAGTGCCAAAGCCGAACTTTTTGCTGTAATCGATCATCCGCTGCGCGCCCAGCTGCATACCCAGCTGTACCATACCCGTATTGATCGAATATTTGATAACGTCCTGAAACGGCACCAGCCCCATGCCCTCGCCGTCCCAGTTGCGGATGGTGCGGTCGGCGATCTGGATGCTGCCCGTATCGTTGATCATGGTCGTCGGTGTAATGATTTTCTCCGTCAGTCCCATAATGCCCACGATGGGCTTAAAGACCGAGCCCGGTTCGTAGATCGTCGAAACGGCACGGTTGGTCCAGCTGGTAGCCGGAAATTTATAAAAAGTATTAGGGTCGAAGCTGGGACGGTTAGCCATACCCAAAATCGCGCCCGTATTGGGATCCATCAAAATAACTGCCGCACTGGCAGCCTTCGTATCCTTCATAGCCTTGTCCAGCGCATCCTCCAGCACAAACTGGATCTTGCTGTCCAAAGTAAGGTACACCGAAGCCATCTTCTGGGGACGGGCCCTGTTCATGCCGCTGTCGCCCATGGGCCGCCCCAAAGCGTCCACTACCTCCTGCTGCTGGGTCTCCGCACCCTTCACTACCGAGTCCAGTGCCAGCTCCAAACCGCTCAGGCCGTTATCGTCGGTGCCCACAAAGCCCAGCACCTGCGCCGCCATGGATTTTTTTGTATAATAGCGTTTGCTTTCTTCTAAAAAGTGCAGCCCGGGCAGCTTGTTCTCACGGATCAAGCGTTCCACCTCGGCCGCTTCCTTCGGCTCCATCGTCCGTTTCAGCCAGATAAAACGCGCCTCGGTATTAAAATCGGCATACAATTCATCGGCCTTCATATTCAGCACGCCCGCCAGCAGGTCAGCCGACAACCGCTTCACGTCACGTTCAGGCTTCGCGCCCTTTTTCGTCGGGTTGTCCTGCATCTCCACCGGGTCCACATACAGTGACTTGGACATGATACTGACGGCCAGTTCTTCGCCGTTGCAGTCTAAAATAGCGCCGCGGGGCGAATACTTGGTAACCTTGCCCGTGACCTGGTTATTGGCGCGCTTGCCCAGCTCCTCGCTTTGGATGACCTGCAGCCAGATCAGACGCAGGAACACAGCGCCGAAGCCGATAAAGATCATCAGCCCGATCATGGCAAAACGCTTTTTACCATTGTTCAATGAAAATTTTTTCATCGGCGCTGCCACCTCCCCTCAGGGTTCTCGACCACGCGCATCTGATGGCGGCGTGCATCGGGCGGCATCTGCTCCAGCTTCTCGCGTTTGCACTCGTCACGGTACACCGAAAGCACCAGCCCGATCGAGGCCAGCGTGATCAGCATCGAAGTACCGCCGTAGCTGATAAACGACAACGGCACACCGATAACGGGCAGCAGCCCGCAGACCATAGCCATATTGGCTACCGCCTGCCCTATTATCAAAAAGCTGACGCCGGAAACCAGAATAAAACCACGTTCATCCTTCGTATTCATGGCGATGCGGAAAAAAGCCGCCGCCAGCAGTAAAAACACCGTGATCAGGATCGCGGCGCCAAGCAAGCCCCACTCCTGGCAAAAAATAGCAAAAGCAAAGTCGGTGTGCGCCTCGGGCAGGTAAAAAAACTTACCGCTGCCCTGGCCCCAGGGCAAGCCAGTCAGCCCGCCGCTGCCTATCGACATCAGCGACTGCACCATCTGGTAGCCCGTATTGGCCTCGTCGCTCCACGGGTCCAGCCACACCTTCACCCGCTGCAAACGGTACGGCGCCATAATAGCGCCCGCTACCGCCACGCCGCCCAAAATGCCCAGCAGGCCAAACACCTCGCGCAGGCGCAGCCCCGCCAAAATATACAGCCCCACCATCAAAGCCACGATGATGGCCGCCGTGCCCATATCGGGCTGCTTCAAAACCAAAATACCATAAATCACCGTGCCCACAAAGGGCCACACCGTATCCTTATTCAACAGACTTATCGACTTGCGCTTTCTCAGCATCTCGCCCAAAAGCGCCGCTCCCAGCAAAATAACGGCAATTTTCGCCAGCTCCGAAGGCTGGATCGAAACGCCGCCCACATACAGCCAGCGCTGCGCGCCCTTGTTGGTCGTGCCGATCAGATCGACCAGCAGCAGCAAACTGCCCACGCCAAAATAAATCACCTTCAGCCAAAAATCATTGATCCAGGTCTTATACGAAGGCGCACGAAAACCCAGCCACAGCATCAGCATGATGCCGGCCGCGCCAAAGATCAAATAGCGTTTCAAGTAATAATAACCGTCCTCAAACATATCCCGCGCTTCCACAAAGCTGGCGCTGAACACGTTGATGCAGCCCACCAGCATCAGCAGTAAAGTCAGGCTGATGATCGCGTCCTTGGGATTATCCCAGATCAAAAATCGTTTCTGCATACACGCCTCACTTAAAATACCACTTCACAAAAATTTATCGGTGTTCCCATTGCGCTGAATTTACGCTCGTATTCCGTCTGCACCTCGTTAGCGTATTCCGAGTGGTGCAAATCGTAGCTTAAAGCAACTATCTCCAAACCGAACTCCCTGAACTCCTCTACCGAAAAGTCAAACAAAGCCCTGTTGTCCGTTTTAAAACGCAGGTGCCCGCCCTGGCCCAGCAGCCTTTGATACTTGGCCAAAAAACCACGGTGGGTCAAGCGGCGCTTAGCGTGGCGCGCCTTCGGCCACGGATCGCTGAAATTCAAATACAGCTCCTTGATCTCGCCCGGCTCGAACCAGTCCTCCATATGCTCGGCGTTGGCGCAGATGACCTTCACATTGTCCAGCTGCCGTTCTTTAGCGGCCAGCCCCGGATAATAAGCAATATCGTGCTGGGTTTCCACGCCGATAAAAGCCTTCTCGGGGTGCAGCTCGCCCATACCTATGATAAAGCGGCCCTTGCCACAACCAATTTCCAAACACAAACGCTTACCGGGAAACAGCTCCTGCCAGCGTCCTTTATATTGCTCTAAGCCATGCAGCAAAACATATTCGTCTTTTAAGCCCTGCATCGCTTCTTCGATCCATGGTTTTTTTCTTAATCTCATACCGACCCGCCCTTGTAAAATCTAAATATAAATCCAATCTATATTATAATACATAACGCCGTTCTAATCATCTTTTTTATCAAAAATCGGCAATAATCTTTTACGGTAGCCGCCGATATTTTTGCAGCCCTGCCTGACAGGCCCAAAATATATTTCGCAAAATATATTGACAAACTTGTGAAATGTGGTATAAATATAAATTATAGTTAGCATATGCTAACTAACAATCAGATTAGCCGCAACGGCAAAAATGAGGGAGTGAAAATATGCAGCATTTTGCTAAAAAGAGTGGCCTTGCGCTGGCTCTTTGTCTTTTAAGTTCCATAAATCCCAGCGGCGCCAGCGCCGCAAGCAGCGACCTGGACGCCTACAGCCTGGACGGCATGGTAGTTACCGCCACCCGAACAGCGCTGACCCAGAAGGAAAATCCCCGCAGCGTCGAAGTCATTACCCAGGAAGCTATCGAAAACACCGGCGCAGTCAGCGTCCGCGACGCCCTGCGCACAGCCACCAATATCGACATCATTTCCAACAGCCACGGCGGCGGCGAAAACATCAGCATCCGCGGCGGCAATACTAACGATGTGTTGATTTTAGTCAATGGCCGCCGGGTCGCAGGCGAAAATACCATCTTCAACCAGTCCAGCAACGCTTATGCTTTAGACCGTTTGAATTTAAGCAACGTCGAGCGTATCGAGATCCTGCGCGGTCAGGCCAGCGCTATTTACGGCTCCGGCGCTCAATCCGGCGTCATCAACATCATCACCAAAAAATCCGAAAAACCCGAGTTTGCCATTGGTTTTGCCACTGGCACCCGCGAAATGAGTAACTATTACCATTATGACACCGGCAGGCTCGGTAAGTTCAACGCCAGCTTCGATGCCAATTTCAGCAAATTGCGCAACATCGACAGTAAAGCCGGCACCGCCCTTTTTCATGGCCCCAAACAAGCCTATAATCTAAATATCGACTACGAAATGGATAAAAACAACAATCTCAATTTTATGGCCGACTATACTAAAGACAATTTGGAAAGTATCTCCTATAAATTCGTGCCCATGCCGCCTAAAGAAACCCTTATGCCCCTGACCTCAGAACGTAAAACCCTCGCCCTTACCTATAGCGGGCACAACGCCAACAGCAGTTACAGCCTGGCTACAACTTACAGCCAGCTTAACCGTGATGCCGGCGCTGCTGACGCCCCGGGCGCAAGCGAAAAGAAATACCGATCCTGGAATATCGAGGGCCGTGATACCATCACTACCTCTGCCGATAATAAACTCACCTTTGGTGCCGAATACCGCAACGACGAAACAACACTTTACGGCGGCGACAACACGAAAAATTCAGACCAGTACGCCCTGTATCTACAGGACGAATACCGGGCGGGCAAAAAATTATTACTGACCCCTGCTATCCGTTATGACCATCACGAATCCTTTGGTGGCAACACCTCGGCCAACCTGGGAGCTACTTATTTTATAACCGACAGCTCCCGCTTCAAAGCCAACTACGGCTCCTCTTACAGGGCACCTTCCCTCGACGAGCTTTACGGCGTTTTCACCCACGGCGGCCTGTTTAGCATGCTGGGCTACGCATATTACGGCAACCCCGACTTGAAGCCCGAAAAGACCCGCGGCTGGGAAATATCCTACGAGCAGGAATTTGACGACAACACCTCCGGCAAGCTGACCTATTTTGACAACAAGAAAAAAGACGCCATCACCACCGAACTGTTTGGCGATGGCAGCCGCAATCAGCGCTTCATCAATATCGACGAAACTTCTTCCAGAGGCGTCGAATTTGAGGTGAAACACGATTTTGGCCACGGTTTAGCCCTGATAGGCAATTATAACTGGCTGGACGCCAAAGATGAAACGGACGGCTCGCGGCTGCAATACAGCGCCCGCAACACCTATACCGCCAAGCTGAGCTGGACGGAGCCGATCAAAAAGGAATGGAACATCACCGCCTGGAACAAGTGGTATTCAGACTTCCAATACGATTCCGATACTGTTTACAGCGTCAACACCTTCAACTTTACCGTCAGCAAACGCTGGGGCGACAAATACCGCGTCTTTGCCGGTATCGACAACGTCTTTAACAAAGAACTGTCCGACATGGGCTACTACGGCCGTATGTGGCGTGCCGGGGCAGAAATGAAATTCTAACTTTACTCGCAATAAAAAAACAGAGTGCTTTCGCACTCTGTTTTTTATTTATTTTTGAATTTCATTTAATCTTCTTTCCCAACCTTCGGCCCCAGGCCGTACTTTTTCAAATAACGGTACAGGGTGACGCGGCTGACATCAAGCATCCCAGCCAGCTTGCTGATATTACCGCCGGCAGATTTCCAGGCGGCGATAAAGGCCTCCTTATCGTACTTCCACGATTTTTCGAGGGTACGGTCGCCGGGCAGCTTGATATTTTCGGATTCGATGATGCTGCCGGGGGTATGGAAGAAGGACTGCTCGATAACACCTTGCAGCTGTTTGATATTGCCGGGCCAGCTACAGCTGGTCAGCAAATTCAACGCATCAGCCGACAGACGTTTGGGCGGCAGGTTATGCTGCGCCGACATTTCGGCCAGAATATGGGAAGCGATGACTTCGATATCCTTGACGCGCTCGCGCAGGGGCGGTACACGCATGGTAGTATCGAGCACCAGCTCGTACAGATCTTTGGAGAACAGGCCCTTGTCGGACAGACGTTTGAGGTTGGAATCGCAGGCGGCGATAACGCGCACGTTAAGTTTTTTGCGCACGCCGGTCTCGCGGTTCACCAGACCGTTTTTCAAAGCGTCGGCCAGCTTGTCGCCCATTTCCACGGGCAGCTTTTCGACTTCGTCTAAAAAGAGGGTACCGCCTAAAGCCAGTTCCAGTTTGCCTGCCATGGGCTGACGATCGCCGTCGATGCTGCCAAAAAATTCTTCTTCCAGCGCTTCCAGAGGCGCGCTGGAGCATTTGACGACGATTAGGGGCGCTGCAGCACGGGGGCTGGCCTGATGGATACCGTGGGCAAGACGCTGCTTGCCGGTACCGGGCTCGCCCTGGAGCAGGATATTGTTATCGCTGCGGGCGATGCGGGAAGCCTTATGCTGCAAAGCAAGGAACTCGCTGGTTTCGCCCACCATGCTGTAGAGGCTGTAGCGTGAGCTGTAGCCTGTAGCATGGGCGATGGTAGTTTTTAGATCTTCGATGGACATGGACATGACCAGCGCGCTTTCGACCTCGCTGCCCACTTTGATGGGCATGACCGTGGTGATATCTTCGTAGGTACGGTCCTGAGTGATCCAGGTGATCTCGCGGCGGTGAGTGGGCACGCCCTGCAAAGCTTTTTTGATGGGGATATGCTCATAGTTAAGGAACACGTCTTCCAGATCCTGTTTGCCGTCCAGACGCTTTTGAGCGTTGTTATTGCAGTATTTCAGCTGTTCGTCCTGGCCGATCCAGTACACGGCTACGGGCAGCTCGTTCATCATCAGCTGATAAATGCTCCAGTATTCCAGCATGGAAAGGTGCTGCTCGATAGAATATTTCATAGTCAGGAGCAGCGACAGCAGCAGGTCGTAGGGCAGGTCGCTTTGATCCAGCGAAAAGAAGGATATAATGTAGCGAATTTTGCCATTGACAGAAATAGGTGCGCTGCAGGCGTCGCCGGAATGGCTGTCTTTGATCCACATTTCCGGACCGAACATCAAGAAGGGCACGTTATGCTCACGGGCGATGCTGATACTGGAGGTACCTACATCTTCTTCCAGTACACGCATACCCTGGATGTCTTCGATGACCCTTTGGAAAAAGGGCAGGGCATAGTTTTTAATGACGTAGCCTTCTTCGTCGATCAGCAGCATACTGAGGTTGTGGATGTTGAAGTGCTGCTTGCTCTGTTCGTAGAGGCCGTCTACATATTTTACGATAAATTCGTGGGTCCTTTGATGCTCAACGATCTCTTCACGGCTCAGCTTGTTCAGCTTGGGCATGGTCTCGTGCGGCAGCTTCAATGCCCGGCAGCGTTGCCAGGACTCGGCCACCCACGGATGGACGTTTGGATCGATGACTCCGTCTTCCATAAACTTGCGGTAGTAGGAAGCCAGTTTTTCCTTGTTGCGTTTTTCACGGATCATTATTCAGACCCCTCCTCAATTTCATCAAATATCATAAAAAGTACCTATGCGAGTTTTCAGGCTTCGCCGTTATCCACCAGGATGCGGCGGGCACCATAATAATGGGATTTCCAGTAAGTGTTTTCAAGGGAGTCGAGCACCACGCCGCGCGAGGTGGAAGCGTTCCAGAACATTCCCCGTCCGGCATAGATACCGACATGGGACGCCCCCGGCTCGTAGGTAGAGAAAAAGACCAGGTCGCCTTCCTTGAGCTGATTTTTGAGGACGAAGACACCCTCTAAGACCTGGATATCGGCCGTGCGCGGCAGGCGTGCTTTGTGCTTGCCGAAAACATACTGCACATAGGCCGAGCAGTCGAAGCCTTTGGGCGTTGTACCGCCGAAGCGGTAGGGAGTGCCCTGATATTTAGAAGCCGTTTTTACGATGTCTTTACCTTTGACATTGGAGATGCCTTCCTTTTTAAAGGCTTCCCAGGTGACTTTTTTATAAGTTTTATCGTCCAGGCGGCCGTTGGCCTTGAGCTTATGCTTCTTTTGAAAGTTTTTCAGGCTGTCAGCAGTAGCTTTTGTAAACTTGCCGTCGGTACGATCAGGCGCGTAGCCCAGCGTTTTAAGCTTTTGCTGGGTCACCATGATCTTCCAGTCTTTGTCGCCCTCTTTAAAGGTTTTCGCCAGCGCTGCGGCAGGCAGCAGGCAGATTATCAGTACCAAGGTCAGCAATGCGGTCAGTTTCCTCATCACTCTCGATCCCCTTCCTTGCACACTTAATAGCTGCTATTGTTATAAACGTCCCAGTCCTTTACTTTACCAAGTTCGGCCGCGCTCCAGGCTACTTCACCCAGCAGCCTTTCTTTGTCGCGGGGCAGGGTGCCTGCCAGCTGGACATAGTTGGAAACATGGTTGCTGCGGAAGATGCACGGATGGTCGTCCGGCAGCTGGACAGCGGCTAAAATACTATGCAGCTCTTCCATCAATCCCTGGGGTGACAGCGGTTCAAATTCGCCCCGCTCGAACTGGTCCAGCAGTTCGCTGCCCCGGTACAGCATCAGGCACAGGGCGCTGAGCATGGTGGGCTTGATGGCGTTGATGGCGTTGGCGGTCTCGGCTGCATGACGCTTGCTGCCCGGTTTACCAGCCAGCCCTAAAATGATCATCATGGAAAGTTTCATACCTGCGGCCACTACTTTTTGGCCTGCTTCGATGGCTTCGGGGCCGCTGACGCCTTTGTTGACTGCTTTTAAAGTGGCGTCGTCACCGGTCTCCATGCCGTAATACAGCAGTTTGAGCCCAGCTTCGCGCAATTCCACCAGTTCTTCGTGGGATTTACGCAGAATGTCTTTGGGTGCGGAGTAAGCCGCTACCCTTTGCAGCTTCGGAAAAGTTTTGTATAAGGCGTCTAAAATTTTTAAAAGACGCGGCGTCGACAGTACCAAAGCGTCACCGTCGGCTAAAAACACTCTGCGGACCGAATTTCTGCCGTGGGCGGCAGCGGCCTCGATCTGTCTGGCGATCTCATCTTCAGTGAGTACCTGGAAGGGCACGCCCCTGTACATATTGCAGTAGGTGCATTTGTTATGGGCGCAGCCCCGGGTCACACGCAGGATAAAGCTGCGGGCTTCACTGGGCGGACGGAAGACAGGAGTGTCGTAAGTGTCGAAAAACATGTATACCTCCCGGTATCCTAAATTGTACCGGCAGTATCAAAAATACTCAACTTGATAACTGCCAGGATTACAGTAAAGCGATTTTAAGTATTGAATAAGCAACTTATAATACACTTTACGATACCTATTATAACTTATTTTACAGTATTTCGCAGTAGTTTTTCGTGAATTTTTTGGAAAAATATGGCTAAATTGTAAAATAAATCGGCTTTTTTGTTAATTTTATAGCAACTATCCCGTAAAATGCCAGTCGATTTGGCCCCGGCCAGGCTACTTTGCAAATTTTGTAGACAATCGTTTTTCTTCGCACGACATTTACATTCAGAGGCCGGGCAAACTGTTGGCGCTGGCAGTGGGAACGACTGCGACCCGCTCCACCAGCAGTACCGTTTGATTTTATTACATTCTTTACTATTTTTTTACTGGTGGATAAATCTTGTAAAAATGTTGCTGAAACGATTGCTATTTACGCTGCTTCCGCTTATAATATATGTTAAATCTCTATTAGTATACACTATTTGCATTTTAACGAGGTGACAACATGTTTTCCCGTCTGCATACCTTTATGGGCGGCACTCATATCGAGGCTGCTAAAAACTTAACTGCGGAGCTGCCCATCGAGGCCATAGCCGCACCCGAGAAAGTAGTGCTGCCGCTTTCGATGCATATCGGCGCACCGGCCAAACCGCTGGTGAAGCCGGGCGACAAGGTCTTTCTAGGCCAGAAGATAGCCGAAGCACAGGGCGCTGTCAGCAGCAATATCCACGCCAGCGTCAGCGGTATGGTGATCGGCAGTGAGCGCCGCTTTTTGCCTAACGGCATGGTAGCGACCTGCCTGGTCGTCAAAAACGATGGGCAAGATACCCTCGACCCCACCATCACTCCTCGTGAAAGCGGGCTGGTGCTGCCGCCGGACGAGATCAGGCAGCTGTTGGCTGACAAGGGCATCGTGGGCATGGGTGGTGCAACTTTCCCCACCCACGTCAAATATGCGCCCCAAAGCAGCGGCCGCATCATCGACACGGTCATTTTGAACGGTATCGAGTGCGAGCCTTTCATCACTGCCGATTACCGGGTGATGATGGAACACGCCGCCGAGGTCATCCGTGGCCTGAAATATTTCCTGAAAGCCTCACTGGCTAACAAAGGCATCATCGCCATCGAAGATAATAAGCCGCTGGCTATCGAGCTGTTCTGCCGGCTGACCGCCGACGAGCCCAATATCAGCGTCGTCGTCTGCCCCGAAAAATATCCGCAGGGCAGCGAACGCCACCTGATTTATGCAGTTACTGGCCGTGTAGTGCCCGAACGGGCCCTGCCTTCGGCTGTGGGCGTGATAGTAGACAACGTGGCTACCGCCATGCAGGCAGCTTTGGCCGTGAAGGACGACCTGCCCTGTTACGAGCGCATAGTCACTGTCAGCGGTAACGCCGTCCGCAAGCCGGGCAATTACCGCGTCCGCATTGGGACGCTTTACAGCCATCTTGTGGAAGCAGGCGCCCAGGGACTGGTTACCGACCCTTCCCGCATCATCAGCGGCGGCCCCATGATGGGCTTTTCGCTGCATTCGCTGGACTTCCCCGTGCTGAAAGGCACCGGCGGGCTGCTGCTGTTCGACCAGCAATCGGAACTGGCCCAGCTGCCGCCCGAAAGCCCTTGTGTACGCTGCGGCAAATGTGTAGAGACCTGCCCCATGTTTTTAGAGCCGACCCAGTTGTTTAAAGCGGTCAAACGCCGCGACTGGCCGGGCGCTTTGGCAGGGCACATCGGCTCCTGCATCGAGTGCGGCTCGTGCGCCTACAACTGCCCTGCCCATATCCCGCTGGTGCAGTATATCCGCATGGGCAAGCAGTTCATTATGTCCGACGGCTTCGGCGGCCACAATCCCTACTATAAAAAATAAACAGCTTTTGGTATATAGAAAGGAAGACTTTTATGGAACCGGTCAAAGCTCCTGCTCCCTTAGTCATCATATCGTCCTCGCCTTACATCCACTGCGGCAGCACTATCAGCGCTGCTATGCGCGATGTACTGCTGTCGCTGGCGCCTGCTTTGGCAGCCGCCGTGTACTTTTTTGGCTGGCCTGCCCTCAGCGTCATCCTCACCTGCTGCCTGACGGCGGTGGTCTGCGAGGCTGCGTGCCAAAAAATCATGCAGCGCCCTATTACCGTGGGCGACGGCAGCGCGCTTTTGACTGGGCTTTTACTGGCCTTTTGCCTGCCGCCCCAGTTATCCTTAGGGCTGGCGGCGTTTGGCAGCTTCTGTGCTATCGTTATCGGCAAACAGGTTTTTGGCGGCCTGGGCAGCAACATTTTTAACCCGGCCCATTTGGGGCGGGCGATCCTGTTGGCTTCGTTCCCGGCGCAAATGACCACCTGGACCATGCCCTGGGCAACCACGGCAGCCGCTGCGGAAGCGGTGAGCAAAGCCACCCCCTATGCTGACGCAGTCAGCACGGCGACGCCGCTGGCGGCGCTGCGCCTGGCGGAAACCGCCTGGCAGCGGGGCCTTAACATCGACCTGCCCTCTTTAAGCTCGCTGTTTTGGGGCAATGTGGGCGGTTCCCTGGGCGAGACCTGCGTGCCGGCGCTGCTTTTAGGCGGCCTGTACCTGCTGTGGCGCGGCCATATCGACTGGCGCATCCCGGCGGGCTACATCGGCTCGGTGGTAGCTATTACCGCTGTTTACGGCTGGCTGCGCGATTATCCTGCCTGGTTCGCTGTTTACCATTTATTTGCCGGTGGGCTTATTATCGGCGCTTTCTTTATGGCAACGGACTGGGTCACCAGCCCAATCACTAAAAAAGGCCGCCTGATCTACGCTCTCGGCCTAGGCATCCTCACTGCTTTGATCCGCCTGCGCGGCGGCTATGTGGAGGGCGTCTGCTATTCCATCCTGATCATGAACATGGTCACACCCCTCATCGACCGCTATGTAACGAACGTACCGTTCGGCGGAGGTGCGCGCCATGATTAAAGATATTCTGCGTCTGGCAGCTATTTTGCTGGTGATATGCGGTATTGCCGCCGCCTGCGTCGGCACCGCCTACGAACAGACCCAGCCCCTCATCGACGAGCGTAAAGCCGCCGCTGTGGAAGCAGGCTACAAACAGGTTCTGCCCACCGCGGGCCAGCTGAGCGACGAAGCAGCTTCAGGGAAACACATCGTTGCTGTAAAACGTTCGCAGGCTGACGGCCAAACCAATGGCTACATCTATACGGTAGCGCCCGACGGCTACGCCGGTAAGATAACCATCATGCTGGGCATCGAATACCCCAGCGCCCGCATCAGCGGCGTTAAGATTTTACAGCAGAACGAGACCCCCGGTTTGGGTGCTAAATGCACAGAACCGGCTTTTATCGAACAATTTACCGGCAAAGACCTGAGCCAAAAGCTGGCAGTCAGTAAAAATGCTGCCCAGCCGCAGGAGGTGCAGGCGATCACTGCTTCCACCATTACGTCTAAAGCCGTAGTTACGGGCATCAATGCTGCCCGCAAGCATTATCAGGAACATTTCGGCAAGCCCACCGGGAAAGGAGCGTAGTCATGCTGCACGAGCTTACTAAAGGTATTATTAAGGAAAACCCGCTGTTTATCCAGCTTTTAGGCGTCTGCCCGGCACTGGCGACCACTTCGTCGCTGACTAACGCTCTGGGTATGGGCGCGGCCTTCACCGCTGTTTTGATCGGCTCTAACCTGATCATTTCCGCACTGAAAAAATTTATTCCCGCCAATATCCGTATCCCAGCTTATATCGTGGTCATCGCTTCGCTGGTAACAGTTACCGAGATGCTGATGAACGCTTATGTACCAGCTATTTACGAATCACTGGGCATCTTTATCCCGCTGATCGTGGTCAACTGCATCATTCTGGGCCGTGCCGAAGCCTTCGCTTCTAAAAACGGCCTGTGGCCTTCGTTGCAAGACGCTGTCGGCATGGGCATCGGCTTTACGCTGGCACTGGCCGCTATCGGCGCCTGCCGCGAATTTTTTGGCGCCGGTACTTTGCTGGGCCACAGTGTGGCCTTGCCCGGCACCCAGCCCGTACTGCTTTTGATCTTACCTGCGGGGGCCTTTTTAACGATGGGACTGCTGTTTGGCGCGCTTAACTATGTCAAAGCACGGCGGGAGGTAAACCATGGACAGTAATTTTGCCATTATTTTTTCCGCCGTTTTTATCTCGAATATCGTTTTATCGCAATTTTTGGGCATCTGCTCTTTTTTAGGAGTTTCTAAAAGCCTGCGCAACGCCCTGGGCATGAGCGCCGCCGTGGCCTTTGTCATGGTGCTGGCGTCTTTGATCTCGTGGCTGGTGTACTATGTGTTTTTAGCGCCCTACGATTTGACCTATTTAAAAACTATCGTCTTTATCCTGGCCATAGCGTCTTTAGTACAGCTGGTAGAAATGTTCATCAAAAAGATGCTGCCGGCACTGCATAAAAGCATGGGCGTGTTTTTGCCGCTCATCACTACCAACTGCGCTATTTTAGGCGTGGCCCTCATCAATATCCAAAAAAACTATACTCTCTGGCAGAGCCTGCTGAACGCTGTCAGTACCGCTGTCGGCTATACGCTGGCCCTGGTGCTGTTTTCCTGCATCCGCGAACGGTTGGAGGACAGCGACGCCCCGGAATGTATGAAAAACCTACCCATAGCCCTGATCACAGCCAGTTGTATGTCGATCGCCATCATGGGCTTTGCCGGTATCCATTAAAGGAGAACGCTATGTGGAAATCAGTTGCTTTAGTAGCAGGCTTAGGCGGTATGTTCGGCGCTATCCTCGCCGTGGCAGGCCGTAAGCTGGCTGTGCAGATCGATCCCCGCATCGAGGAGATCACCAATCTGCTGCCGGGCGCCAACTGCGGTTCCTGCGGTTATCCGGGCTGCGGCGGTTTGGCCGAGGCCATCGTCGCCGGACGCGACGGTGTTTCGCCCTGCCTGGCCTGCTCGCCCGATTCTAAAAAGAAGATCGCCCGCATCATGGGCTTTACCGGCGACATACCCTTGTCGCCCGACCTGCGCAAGGTGGCCCGGCTGGCCTGCAACGGCTGCAAAGAGAACGCCCCCAAGCTTTATAATTACACGGGCATCAAAGACTGCCATCTGGTCGCCAAATATTACGGCGGCCCCGGTAAATGCAATTTTGGCTGCTTGGGCTTCGGCTCTTGCGTCAAGATGTGCCCCTTCCACGCCATTTCCATGGGCGAGAGCGGCCTGCCCGTCATTGATTACGGCAAGTGCAGCGGCTGCGGCATCTGCGCCCGCCAATGCCCGCAAATGGTGCTGTATATCACCAGCGCCAGCACTAAGATCCATTTAAAATGCAATAACCGCGACAAAGGCAAAGCTGCCATGGTCGATTGCAGTGTTTCGTGTATCAGCTGCGGCCTGTGTGCCAAGCTGTGCCCGTCGCAGGCTATTACCATGCGCGAGGACGCCAACGGCAGCCTGCCGGTGATCGACCACAGCAAATGTACTGAATGCGGCCTGTGCGTGCAGAAATGCCCGCGCCACTGCCTGCACCAGGTAGATCCCATCATGACCGAGCACGAGCATGGCACTGTCGCCACCGGTAAAAAAGACGGTTGCGCTGCCTGCCCGCTGGGTGAAAGCTGTGGTAGCAAGCAATGAGTACCTTTCTGAAAAAACGCTTGTTACTGCCGCTGCTGTTTGTGGGCATTACCCTGGGTGCCCTGGTCGGCGGCTGCGGCAAAGAAGAGCAGATCAAGGTGAGCGACACCCGCTTTTCTATGGATACCTTCGTCAAGATAGACGCCTACAGCGACAAACCGGGTGAGGCCCGGCTGGCTGTGGACGACGCTATGCAGACCTTTCAAAAGATCGCTGCCGCTACCGACCGTTACAGCGACGGCGGCCCCGGTTCTTTATATGAAGCCAATTTAAAGGCGGCGAGCGCACCCGTACAGGTTGCACCGCAGCTGGCCAGCCTGCTGGGCTATTTACAGCAGAAGCCCGACCAACAGCTGGATATTTCTATTGCCCCCGTCGTTGATTTGTGGCAACTGGCACGCAGCCAAACCGCTTTGCCAAGCCAGACTAAAATGGACGAGGCCTTGCGCCATGTGGGCAGAGAAAAATACAGCTTTGACCCGGCCAGCAAAACATTGCGTTACAGCGACCCGGCTACCCGGCTGGATCTGGGCGCCGTCGCTAAAGGCTACGCCGTGGATGCGGCAGCGGCTACCCTCAAAAAACACAGTGCCGTGACCTGCGCTTTAGTCAATGCCGGCGGCAATATAAAAGCTGTTGGCAATAAGCCCGGCAATATGCCCTGGCGCGTCGCCGTACAGCACCCTCGCGACCCGGAGGCCTTTTTAGGCACGGTGATGCTTACCGATGGCCAGGCAGCAGCCACCTCCGGCGATTACCAGCGTTATTACGAAGTAGACGGCATCCGTTACCATCATCTGCTGGACGCGCAGACCGGTCAGCCTTCGCGGCTGCACCAGTCTGTTACCGTTATCGCCGAGTCGGCCCTGGACGCCGATTATTATTCTACTTTATTCTTTTTATTGCCGACACCGGGCATCAACGCCCATCTGGCTAACAACGCCAGCCTCAACGTAGTGGTAGTAGAAAATGACGGCAGCATCTTTATTTCCGAAGGCCTGAGCAAGACCTGGCAGCCTGCCAAGGGGGTATAACCATGCGGCGCAACGATTACCTGCTCTGTTTAGTAGTCATACTGCTCGCCCTTGGTGGTTTATACTACCAGGCGCAAGGCACTGCGGACAGCACTGTTACCGTGCGTATCACCAAAAGCAACAAGCTGGTCACAGAGCAGACCCTGCAGGCCTTCCCCGCCAACTACACCTTAGCCACTACTCGCGGCACAATCAAAATAACTAAAACAGGCACTGGCCTGACGGTCACCGAAGCACCCTGCCCCGATAAGCTTTGCGTCAAACAGGGCGCTATCTCCGCCAGCGGCACCATCGTCTGCATCCCTGAAGGCGTGATCATCGAATTAGGCAGCCAGCAGGAAGGAGGCGCTCATGATGCGGTCCTCCGCTGATACGAATACTAAAACCTATCTTCTGCTGGCACTCTTAGCGGCGCTGGCAGTTTTGCTGCGCCTGGGTGAAAATCTGCTGCCGCTGCCCATGCAGCTGGGCGGTGCCCGACCGGGTCTGGCCAATACGCTCACCATTATCTGCCTGTATTTGTTCGGCCTGCGCCTGACCGGGCTGTTTTTAACGGTGCGGGTACTGCTGGTAGGCCTTTTAAGCACAGGGCTGTTGACCCCTGGTTTTTTGATCGGCCTGGGCGGCACCCTTTTGAGCCTGTTGCTAATGGAACTGGGACGGCGCAGTCAGGCCTTTTCGCCCTACGGCATCGGCGTGCTGGGTGCGGCTGCCCATAATACAGGGCAAATCGCGGCAGCGGCACTGCTGATGCAGAGCGCTGCTTTATTCGAGCTGCTGCCACTGCTCCTTTTACTGTCGCTGCCTTTTGGCCTGCTGACAGGCGCTATTGCAGGCAAAGCGCTGCCCTTACTGCGGCGGTTACTGCGCTAAGTTCACCGATCCTTCACTTTTACTAAGGGGCAGCTTGTGGTAATATAGTACCAGCAAAGAAAAGCTGATGAAGGAAGTTACCTGATGAAAAAATTTTTGTTATTACTGTGCGCCCTGCTGCTGGTGGCAGGCTGTGGCAAGCCCGCAGCCACACTGCCCACCGTTATCGGCAGCGGCAGCGTCACTATCCCCGTCTATAAAATAACAGCCCCGGCGGCGGGCAAGGTGCTGGGACTGATCCTTGAGCCAAACGAACGTATCGGCCAAGGCCAGCCCCTGTTCGCGATCGAGCAGCCCCAACTGGATACCGCCGTCGAAGATGCGGCCACCGAAGCGGCCCGCGCCGAAGCAGAGCTGAACAACCTGGAAAGCGGTAGCGGCGAGCAGGCTTTAGCCGCCGCCAATTATTCACTGCAAAGCGCCCAAAGCTCCTACCAGACCGCTTCCCAAAACTATCAAAAAATGGCAGCTTTATATGCGCAAAACGCTATTGCCCGCATTAAAGTAGAGCAGGCCCAGGCAGCTTTAAATGCCGCCGAAGCCAATCTGGAAGCGGCTAAAGCCCATCATGCCCGCCTAACTACCAAAGCTTCGCCGGAAGCTATTGCCCAGCAAAAGCAGACCTTAGAACAGGTGCAGCAGCAATACCAAAAACTGCTGCACGAGCAACAAGCCAGCGAAGCCCAAAGCCCCTGTACCGGCGTCGTTACCGAAAAACTGCTGCATACCGGCGACACTGCCGCAAAAGATCAGCATATTCTGACGATCCGCGCGACGGAGCAATGCCAGGTCAACCTGAAGCTGCCTCAACAGCAGGCCGAAACACTGCAAATTGGGCAGCAGGTAAATGCCGAAGCGGCAGCGCTGAAAAAAAGCTTCCCAGGCACCATCACCGCGATCAGCGGCGGCACGGTCACCGTGACTATCACCGACAAACTTGAAGAATTGCAGGCCGGTACGGACGTCAGCATCAGCTTAAAAAAATAAAGATCCCGGCGGCGAACAATTTTGCCCAACAAAAAAACCTTCACCACAGTTTGATCTGTAGTGAAGGTTTTTTGCTTTTTCGATTAAATCACCACTGCTCAATAACGCTCCACAACCGCGTCGTGGACCAGCTTATACTTAAACTTCATACCCGGCTGACAGTTGACCTGCTTGCCCTTGAAGCCCAGCCCCGCAAAGGGCACAGCTACGCCCGCCGCCATGGAAGTATAGTTCATATCGCCCGAAAATTTGATCTCTTCGCCGCCCAGTTTGACCAGATAGCCGTTGGGCAGAAAATAATCCCGCAGCTGCATCCTGATAACGCCCCGCTGCGACAGCAGCCGTCCTTTCTGCACCTTTTTCAAAGTACCCGCCAGCACGGTGCCCTTGGGGATGATCACTGTTTCACCCAGCTTGACCGGCTCCAGCAGCATAACATCGACTTCGTCGCCTACCTTGTTGCGCTTAGTGTCCAAAAAGTTGCGCAGCTCTAAATGCAGCACCGTATCTTCCGGCAATACACCTTCCTCTGACTGCGCCGCCAGGCATTGCCCGCCTACAGCCAGCAGTAAGGCCAAAATTCCTAAAATAACTATTCGATAGCAGCTTCTGCCCATCGTGCTTTCCCTTCTTTCCACTCAAACTCTATTCCTTTTTCAAGTCGTCGCTGCCCTTGACCCCCGACAGCCACAGCCCTATAGCCACTACGTTGATGAACTGCCCTAAAAATCCCTGCAGCAGCACCAGCATCTTTAAAAACCGTGACTCGGGCACTATGTCGCCGTAGCCGATGGTCAAAATGCTGACCCCACTGAAATACAAACAGTCCAGATAGCCGTTCACCCGGTTGACCGTGCGCGGCAGAAAATGCTCCTTCCCGTCGTCACGTGTAACAGGCACCAGCTCCCAAAAATGCGGTACGTTCCTTAGCACCGTACTTTCCTGCAGGTCGGTAACGTGCATGTCACCGTCCCATTCCTTGACCAGCCCTTCGATACTGGTAGTATTGGTCGCCACAAAATTTTCCGTATCGCTAAAAAAATAATACAGATTGCCAAAAGCCAGCCAGATCATCAAATAGGCGCTGATGATGAGCACCATACGCCGCTGCCCCGTGGCCTTGCTGTTGATAGCTGCCCAAATGGCGATACTGATAAAGCTTAGCAGCAAAAATAACAGCAGCAGCACAAAACCAAGCAAAATGCTGGCTTTAAAACGGCCGTCGCCGTCGATGACTATATAATCAAAAACAACGCTGGCGATCAACGGCGCACAAGCCAGCAGTCCCAAAGAGACCAGAAATTTATAAAAGTTTTCGGCCAGCAGACGCTGGTACCATCTTTTCAGTCCAAATACATCGACCATTTTGCTCATCTCTTTTCTCAAATACTCTCCTTGCATTGTACCACGATTTACCGGGATTAAGAAAGTATGATAAATGTTATTTATTTAAAAACTACAATCACGCTGGCTCTAAAATCTACTATCAGCGTGCTTTCTATGCTATAATAAGTATAGACAGTAAAATAATTTATGTATCAGGAGGCAAATATCATGGCACTGTTAAACAAACTTGGCGAAATAGTTAAATCCGCCGCTGAAAAAACAGAAGAGCTAACTAAAACTCTTGGCGAAAAAGCCGAAGCTGCCCTCGAGATCCAGCGCCTGAACTCTCAAGTCACTAAAGAACGCAGTAAGATAGGCGATACCCATAAAAAGATCGGCGAGATCCTGTGGGCTAAATTTGAAGCAGGCGAAGAAGTACCTGAAGAATTTAAAGAACACTGCTCCGCTATCAGCGAATCCCTGACCAAAATCGACGAACTGAAGATCGCGGTCGCCAAAATCAAGGCAACTGCTTTTGCCGGCGAAGAACCGAAAACGGCCTGCCCGTCCTGTGGCGCTCAGGTAGCGCTCAACTCCAAGTTCTGCGGCGAATGCGGCGGCAAAATGCCGGTGCATGAACCCGAACCGGTAGAAGAAGAGGAAGCACCACTGACGGAAACCGTCGATGCGGAAAAAGCTGAAACTGCTGAAGTAGTTGACGCTGCTCCCGAAAAAACAGACGCAGAAAAAACTGAAACGCAAGCTTAATCAACAAAAAACTGTCAGGCCGTGGCCTGACAGTTTTTTTATTTTATCGGTTCAATATTTTACCGATATTTTTGATAGAAATAGAGATCTTACCGTCAGGATTATTAACGAATTCGATATAATCATTATTATCCAGGCATTCGGCCGGAATGGTGATCTCGATACCCGTATCCGTTTTGATCTTTAAAGACTTGCTGGCACGCAGGGCATAATTTTTATCCACCGGCACCTGTGCCGGCAGCTTAGCTTCTTCCAATCCCTTTTGCAGCTCCTGCTGCAAAACGTCCGAGTCGGAAAAAACTTCTTTTACTAAGACGGCTGTTTCCAGCTTGCTGTCGGTCTCGGCGGTCTCCGCCAAATAGCTTTTTACCTTGGCCACTGCTTCGGTGCTGCTGTAGCCGTAGTTTTCAGCGATCTTGCCCGCCATTTCTGTAACCAGCTTCACCGTTTCACGCGACGAGGTGGTAGTGCTGCACTGCAAAATGCGTTGGGGCAAAATATAGATATCTTCGCCGCCGATACTGCGTTTTTTATCGGCAAAGCGCAGCTCGCCGCTGCCAACATTGACCAGGGCAAAGGTATTGACCTTCTGCACCGGATTTGGCAAAATGGCGAAATGACGGATAATCTCGTTGCGGACGGCAGTGCCGTCGTTGACCACCTGATGAGTATAGGCAGGCCGGCTGCCATAGAGCATGATACCCAGATAACGCTCTGTTTCAATAGCAAAATCGCAGACCACCACATCGACGATATCAGTTTCCGCTGCATCGGTCAAACAGGCGTCCAGCTCCTTGCAGATCCCGGCGCTGAAATCGGCAAAGGTGATATGCTCATCCAGATAATTGGACGCCGTTTGGCTGAACCTGCTTTCCGGCAGAAACTGCCCGGTTTTCGCCGAAGCGTCTTTCAATAATTTATCGATATGCCCGGCCAGAAAATCATATGTCCCCGGAGAACCCAAATCCAGCTCAGCGCCGGAATAAATAGTCGCACCTGAATTAAAATCCATGATATGCAGGATCGCTTTTGTAATAACAATCATCATTTTCACCAACTTCTTTAGACTCGTAACGCTATTTATTATACCATATATAAAAACTTCTTCAAATCTTCACAGTGACGCCGGGCCCGCCCTTTATAGCCCCTCTGATATGTGATAAAATAAAGGCAAGCCATTTATAATAGGAGTTAAACTTATGGAACATAAAAAATTTCTGCCTCTGGCGGCGGTCATCCTCTTCATTTGGGTACTATGGCGCTTCCAGGAGGCGCTGGCTTTGGTCAGCTTTTTCCTCAACCTGATAATGCCCTTCATCGTCGGCGGCTGCCTGGCCTTTATCGTCAACGTGCCCTTGGTGCGCGTCGAAGCAGGCTGGCACAAACTGTTCGCACGGTTCCATTCCGACTGGTTCCGTAAGCTGCGGCGGCCCTTGTGCCTCATCTTCACCATCGTCGTCCTGGCAGGTGTAGTCCTGGTCAGCGTACTGAAGATCGGCCCTGATATTTACCAAAGCTTTCATATGATGGTCAAAATGCTGCCCAAGGCCTCGGCCGACTTCATCGCCTCGCTGCAGCAGCACTGGTCCAACCTTGACCTTTCGCCCGACACGCTGGCTTATCTGCAGGCACAGTGGGCAGAGCTGCTGCAATTCGTTGACAGCTTCTGGGAAAAGAACCGCACCGCCTTCTTTTACAGCACCGTCGATATGACCACTTCGCTGATCTCTATCGTCAGCAATATCGTCATCGGCAGCGTTTTCGCTATCTACCTGCTGCTAAATAAAGAGACCCTCGGCAGGCAGGCGAAAAATATCGTTTTAGCCTTTTGCAGCGCCAAACGAGCCACTTATCTGCTGGATCTGGGACGGGCCGCGCACACTGTTTTTGCCGGCTACATCGGCGGTCAGCTGCTGGAAGCCTTTTGTCTGGGACTTTTGTGCCTCGCTGGCATGCTGCTTTTAGGTATGCCTTACGCTCTGTCAATTTCCGTCATCGTCGGCTTTTTGGCGATCATCCCCATCATCGGCACCATCATCAGCGCCGTGTTGGGCATCATTCTGGTCGGCCTGACGGCACCCGATAAGATCTGGCTGTTCATTATCTTCTTTCTTGTCCTGCAACGCATCGAAGGCGACATCCTCTATCCGAAGATCGTCGGCAAATCCGTCGGCCTCTCCGAGATCTGGGTGCTGGCGGCCATCACCGTCGGCGGCAGCCTGTACGGTATTTTAGGCATCATCGTCAGTGTGCCTGTGGCTTCCGTCATCGCCTACATTTTTGCTGGCAGCATCCGGCAGCGTCTGCGGCAGAAAAACATCGAAACCGATACAGAACAAGGCGACTGAGTAAGGTAACTGCTCCCATAAAAACTTATGGTCGCGATTATCTTTAGCACTGCTAAAAAGTAAACTGCGTCCCCGCTAACTACAATCTTACCCAAAACTTCTCACAGCTTTTGTGAGAAGTTTTTTATTACCCTCAATACTATAAAAGCAGGCTTCAGCCGCATTCAAAGCAGCTTGCCGCCCTATACTCTGTCAGTATGGCGCGCTATTTAAGATAAGTATTTGTTATTGTTTAAAGTGCTGCTTATAATAAAACTGACAAAGGCCAGCGAGCTAAAACTTTTAAGTCAGTTATGTCAAATCAAAATATAAGGAGCTGAATAAAATGACAAAAAAATCCTACTGTAGCCGTTTATTCAAAGCTATCGCTTTGGGGCTCGTTTTATCGACCACCGGAGTAGGCGGTGCTTACGCTGCCGATATGTCCCACGGCGCCAACAATTTTTACAAAAGCGACTCCGTGACCGTACAAAAGGTCACCTTCAAAAACCAGTATCAAATGAACGTCGCCGGTCATCTGTATCTGCCCAAGGGTATGGATAAAAACCAGCAGCACGCCGCCATCATCGTCGGCCACCCCATGGGCGCAGTTAAAGAGCAAAGCGCCGACCTTTACGCCACAAAAATGGCGGAGCAGGGCTTTGTTACCCTCTCCATCGACCTCAGCTTCTGGGGCGACAGCGAGGGCCAGCCCCGCAACGCGGTCTCTCCCGACCTCTATTCCGAAACCTTCAGCGCGGCAGTCGATTATCTGGGCACCCGCCCCTTTATCAACCGCGAGCAGATCGGCTCTATCGGCATCTGCGGCAGCGGCAGTTTCGCCATCAGCGCCGCCAAGATCGACCCGCGCCTGAAAGCCATCGCCACCATCAGTATGTATGATATGGGTTCCGCTAACCGCAACGCGCTCAACCATTCTTTGAGTCTGGAGCAAAGGAAAGAGATCATCACCGACGCCGCCCAGCAGCGTTATGTAGAATTTTTGGGAGGTGCAAGAAAGTACACCAGCGGCACCGTGCACGAGATCAACGAAAATTCCCATCCTATCGAACGTGAATTTTACGACTTCTACCGCACCCCACGCGGCGAATTTACCCCCAAAGGATCTTCACCCCTGCTAACAACTCATCCGACACTGACCAGCAACGTTAAATTTATGAACTTCTATCCCTTCAACGATATCGAAACCATCTCTCCCCGCGCGCTGCTCTTTATTACAGGCGATCAGGCCCATTCCAAAGAGTTCAGCGAGGACGCTTACAAACGTGCGGCCGAACCGAAAGAACTCTACTATGTTCCGGGCGCAGGCCATGTCGACCTGTACGATAGAGTTGACCAGATCCCCTTTGGCAAACTAAACGACTTCTTTACTAAAAACCTTAAATAGGACTTATTTGAACAGCGGCAAAAGCCGCATCCACTCTGCTGTTGCAATGGTTTTGGGGTTGTGCTATAATAACTAGGTAGTCAATGCGGGTGTAGCTCAGTGGTAGAGCAGCGGCTTCCCAAGCCGCGTGTCGCGAGTTCGAATCTCGTCTCCCGCTCCATAAAAAATAAAGACGCAGACTTGTTCTGCGTCTTTTCTATTTCCCTGGGTGCAATAAAGCCGTGTGTCTTTGGGTGCAGCGCGGGTGCAAATATGATTTTTCGCATAAAAATAAGCCTACCGTAACCGGTAGGCTTATACTAATTTAATAGGTGTATGTCACCCACAAGCCAGCTTTATTATCTCGCCAGTCATACTCGCCTCGAAGTCCAATGTATTTACTACCAATTCGCTTACTCACGCCGAAACTGGCGCCACGAACATAATCAACATCAATCTTTAGTCCTATCTCCCGCAGCACCCCGGGTGCGGACGGAGGTAAGGATTTCTCTGCTTTCTCTAATGATTTCTCCAGATTTTCGGATTTCTCCAGTGAGATCAGCAGCTTGCTCTCTAACCTGTAACATTCCTTTTCTAACTGCTCCTGCTTGTTCAGCGATACTTCCAGCTCCTGCTGCAGCTTCTCGGATTTTTCCAGTGAGCTCTTGTTGATCTGTTCCAAGCTGCTGAAGTTGTTTTCTAGTGCTGTTAACTCCGTTTCGGTTATCTGATAAACTGGCTCGGCTAAACAGGTAGCAGGAGATAAAAACAATAGCCCCAACAGACATACCAATAAAAAAGCGATTATTAGATATCCAACTTTTGATTTTTTCATACATGTTATTCCTCCATAGAAAAAAGCACTCTGCTTTCGCAAAGTGCTTTTAGTCTTTATTATTTATGGTATGCTGTAGAACACCTAGGCGGCCTTGGTAGTAAATCTTTACAAGTTTTCATTCCGTCAATATGTTCAAACAAATCATCTTTTATATTGTTCCATAGTGGATCAAGGACAAAGTCAATTCCTTCTCTTCTTGCAAGCTTAGCCGCCGGCACAAAGTCGCTATCACCAGCTATTAGAATGATTTTATCAACTTGTTTCTTATAAGCCAAAGAAGCAATATCTAGCCCCAACCGCATGTCTACTCCTTTTTGCTTAATATTAACGACTAAATCGTTTTGATTTATATTTATTGTTTTTCCATTTTGTAATGCGTCTATAATTTTATTGACTGATTCTAGCTTAATCCCATATCTTATAGAATCATCAGATAAAACGCCTCTTCTGATTGCTACCTTTCTCTTCTTTTTCAGTTCTTTGAAAAAGTCCATCATCCATTTATATTGATCAGATTTCCCCAATTCCTCTGTTCCTTTTGTTAAAGGATTAAATAATATTTTATTGCTCGGCATGCAATCATAATAAAATATTCTATACAACACTATTGGTTCCTCGGAAACATCATTAGCTTCGGCATGCCTTTGACAATATTTTACTAAAAATGCAGCTACTTCTGCAGCACTTTGCTTCCCTTTTTGTGGGCCTTTTGTTAACGCTTGATATCTCTTTTGAAAAAAGCCACCATCAACCATAATTGCAACTTTTTGCATAAATGTCCCCCTCTCATAGAAAAAGCCCCAAGCTTCAGAATCCTCCTTATATTGGAAGCCTTAGAACTTAGGGCGCTATTTGTACACATATTATCTCACAATGTTAGAATTTAGTCAATATGTTTTTTCATTTTCTCTAAAAGGTTAAACCCACCACCTCGAAGTATAACCGCGAGTATCAACGTGAATCCAATCACCATAGTAACCAATACCCAGCTGATCTTCCACGCCCCAAGCTTTAGCCGCTGCGATAACTGTAGCAGCTAAAGCTGTATCTGTATCGTCCTGTCCTGATACATGAATATCAGCTGCACAGCCTCTGGTGTGATAGCTGTTAGGCTCTCCACCAACAGCTAAGTTTACTTCTATAGTTCGAAAGCCACTTTTATAACCAGCATTAGTAGTATTAATAACCCAATTAGAATTCCAATCCCTCAGCATATCAAGCAACCGAAATAAGTTAGCAGTCTTTTCATCATTTGTACATAGTCGACCATTTTCGTCCCATGCATACTCATTCATGCTACGTTGCAGACAATCCCATTCCGTTACGCTCCAATGTTTACTTACATACAAAGCCATATTACTCACGCTCCTTTCAGATTTCAACCTCAATTCTTACAATTTCTTTTTAACAAAAGCAACTAATCCGCTCATAGCTTCTACACCGGCATCATTTAAATTTTCAATAATGCTAAGCAGTTCGGTTACAACCAGGTATCCGATAACCGTCATCACCGCCCAAGTAGGCCTGTCTAACACTCTCATAACTACATCAACTACTGCTGCAGATAACGCACAAATTAAATAAACACCTATTTTCCCCAGAAAACGGTGTTTCATAACTTCACTTTTTATCTTTTTGGCAGCTCTGGCTTTTTTTATTCCTTTAATAGATTCTAGAATAGTCGGATTTTCAATACCACTATCTTTTAGATGCAGATAGGATATCGATGCCCATTTGGTAAAACAATCAATAAATACTAAAAAAGCAAAGCTATAAAACAATATAGCGTGCTTATGCAAAATCATAGCTAACATTGCCGCTATTACGGCTTTATACGACCAACCTTGTGCTAAAGTTTGAGCAGCTCCAATAGCCGCAAATTTAAAAGATTCCCAGTTCATTTTTGCCTCCTGTATAATGCTCCTAAAGGAGCTGATATTTTGAATACTAAAAAAAGAAAACGCATGAAATTGCCTAACGGTTTTGGCAGTATTATTTTTTTGCACGGTAGCCGTCGTCGGCCTTGGGCCGTACTTAAAACAATTAACGGCAAATCAAAGTATATAGGATATTTCCCAACACACGCAGAAGCCCTGATATTTCTAGCTGATTGTAATAAAGACCCTTCTATTTACCTTCCGTCTTTAATCACTTTTAACGAAGCCTATCAGCTGGAAATGGCAGAGCGTAAAGCTAAAATAGCTAGCGTCACTGCAAAAAACTATGAAGTGATTTTTGGATATTGTAAGCCTTTGCACAATAACCCACTCACCAGTCTTAAAGTTACCGATTTGCAGTCCATAATAAAAAAACTGTCGGACAAAGGTATTGGCCATGCTACACAGAAAAAAGTAAGGCAGCTGTATCATAATATTTATACTTATGCCGTTAAATATCAAATCATACCACCTACTGCAGATATATCGCGGTTCGTAGACGTAGATTTACCAAAAAGAAATAAGATAAAACAGCCGTTTAATACGCGCCAGCTCAATAGGGTAAAAGCTCTTGCTGATAGTAATGATCCTCTAGCGCCTTATGCAATGATCGTAATTATGATGTGTTACAGCGGCCCGCGGCCTAGTGAATTTTTAGCGGTTGAAAAAAATGACGTTAAATTACATTCCCGGTTTTACCGTATACGAGAAAGCAAAACCGAAGCCGGACGTAATCGTTTAGTACCAATAAACAAAAAGGTAATACAATATTATGATTATTGGCTGCAGTGTCCTGGGAAAACTCTTATTACAGCCCTGGACGGCAAACAGCTAACATACCACCGCTTTCTGCGTATTTTTGACAAGGTAATGGCTATAACCCGCTGTAAGCACAAGCCCCATGAATGCCGCCATACTTGCGCTACATGGTTAGACGATAAAGGAGCTAATAAGCTATCTATCAAAAAAATATTAGGCCATGCAACGCAAGATATTACTGACGGCACATATACTCATAAAAATTTGCGGCAACTAAAAAAAGCTATTGACCTATTGTAAGTAATTTGCAATTAATTTTTACAGTTATATCATAAAACACCTTAATTAAAGCCATTAAAACGTAAGTAATTTGTGTTTGATAAATTCAAACATCCAAAATCGCTTTAACAACAGTATTTATGCGCTTTCTGTTGGCAAATATGGTTTTAACTGTTCTGCTGTTGTGCAATTAGCAATTTCGGCACGCACTTTTTCAAATCCACTGTAAGCCGTATATTGCTGCGCTTTTACAAGATTTCCTGCTTCCATCATCTGATCACGCGTTACCTCTAAAAACGACTTTTCAGACAGATTATTTTTATCTGTATAAACCCTGTACATCGTGATATCGTTTTCCATAAGTGTCAAAGCAACCTGCCAGTTGTTCTGATCATCGTCATTGCAATCGAACCCATAACCGCTGCTGTCTTGTAGCCATACGATAGCATGCTTTTGAGCATCATATTTTTGATATTGGTAGTTTAATGCCTGTTCACGCAGTTCTTCGAGTGTCGGTGGCACATATTCCCTGGCAGCTTTAGCAGCTATATAGGAATCAATAGCAGCGATTTTATCCTCGATGGCTTTAATCGGTTTATCGCAAAAATCACCATTTACGACAGCATGGCTCTGCTGGTCGTCATAGATTACCTCGCTTAATGTTACCTCGCCAGCCTGTAAGCTACCGCCGTCAATAATGAAGTTATCAGGGCTATCCTTATACATCTTTTCCTCGTTAATTATTAAAACCTCACTGTTCAATATTTGAAAACATTTCATAAGTTATCAATCCTTTCTTATTTTTCTGTCGGGGAACTGCCGAAGCACAGTCATCAGGCTACGATTAGTACCGATGGTGAACACAGCCATACATTTAATTTATACAGCGACGGTGGTAATCCCGGTATGCACCGTAATATGAGTGCTAATATGGGATACACCTGCCCTGCGGCAGGCTTGCACAGCCACACCTTAACCATTGGCGATACTGGCAGCGGAACAGCTCACAATAACATGCAGCCTTATCTCGCTATTTATTGCTGGCGCAGGACAGTATAAAGCTGTCGGGGAACTGCCTGCACATAATCATAGTGCAAGTGTAAACACTGCAGCTCTTGCAGGGACATGGAACGCGTACGCAAATGCACCTAATACCTCAGGTATTATTTCATCAAGTTACTATGGCTCGGCTGTACAAGGTGGTTCGGATGCAAATCTTTATAGATATTCAATCGATGTAAGTCACACCCATAGTGTCACTATTTCATCTACAGGAACGAATCAACCTCATCAAAATATGCAACCTTTTTTCGTAATTTATTGCTGGAAAAGAATTGCTTAAGCTACGCGGCGCCACATAAAAACAGACAGATAGGGCATCATATTGTTGTGCGCTTGATCAGCACCAATACTATCGACAACTAAATCATGCGAATGAGTACCGTCGAAGTCTAACCTTGCATAATTTGCGGAACTTGCTAGATACGGACCATTTTGTCCATAGGCATTTAATGTACCGTTGCCTGTAAATACACCTGAACCGGTCAAGGGCTTAGCATTTGAATTACCACCAGTAGCACTAAAATTGCCTAGTAAGCTTTTTGTAGATATTGTTATATTTGGTTTATGACTTGGTAGTTCTCCGACAGATAACTTATGGGTGGCCTCGCCCCCAACATCTCCGGCAGTATAGGTTTCGCCCCACGAAGATTCGCCTTGAGCCAGCAATACCCGGCCTGCAGGCATTGCTTCCCAGCTCCCACCAAAAAGGGTTGCCGGAGATGTTGCGTTGACGGACATATAAATAGACCCAACAGGATATGCCGCAAGCATAGATTGGCCTTTGATATTTTTAACTATCCATACAACCGTACCGTCATTTATCTCTACCCCTACAGATGCCTCTGCAGCAAGTTGCGGTTCACTCAATCCAGTTGTTCCAGCAATACCACATTCCAGATACGCCCAGCTCGGACCGTTGCCGTCTTCGGTGTATCTAATATCCCCCACAGCAACAGCTTCGTTTGGATTCCAGGAATTTTTGCTCTTACCAATAATTGTGATTATTTTATTGCTGATATCACCGAGTAGCTTTATCCCTTTACCAGCCACCAGCGATAGCAAATCACCTTTTTTAGTAGCTTTGACTGCATCTGTCCCAATAACAAGTCCTTTTAGATTATGGTCGCCGGAATGCGCTTCTTCCGATTCATCATGTTCGGCAACTGCGTCCGCCGCAATCTTTCGGGCATTTGCTACCGTAACAATGCCCTCCGGGTCGATTATCGCCGTTATATTAGCAATATTTTCTGTTACGATATTGATACTAAACTCTTCGGAAATGACCACTGCACTGGTGCCCGGCGGTAAAAAGTCGGGCGATGCGTCCGTCATTATCGCATACATTACTTCGCCCTCGTCCGGATCATCGGCAAACACGCCGCACTCGCGAATATAATAACCAGTCTCTAAGTCAGCATTTGTTACAATGCTTTGGATTCTTGCCAGACCGCTTTGAGCTTCAATTGAGGTCAAACCTAAAATTTGTTTTGGGTCTACGAGGTCGGTCAAATCTTCAGGTGATACTCCATCCGGAATAACACCAGCGCCCAATTTCATTTTTGTAATAGCTAAATTTGCGCCTGCGATTGCCTTCGCCTGCAAACTTTTACCTTTTTTAGTTAACATTAAATTCGCCCAGTTTGGCATGTTACCTCAACTCCTTTATGTATCCAAATTGCGGCGCCACAATAAGTTTTTATCCTTAACGTCTGCGCCTTGATTTGCGACGGAAACACTTCGACTTTTCGCATGGCCGAATACGCGCCGCCAATAAATAAGGAGCCGACTATTTGACGATCGAAACTTAAAGCGTCAAGCCAACTCCTAGCATTTTTACTTTCTTTAATTGCCCGGTACAAATTGTCAATTACAGACTGGTTAGGGATACTTTCCGAAATCATTCGCACCTGGAAATGATATGGCTCACCGCCGTATTCCCAGTTTTCCCAAACCTTTGCGGATTTAAACACAGCAGCGCAAACTTCTTCCACCGCCGCGGGGGTTCCTTTGCGCCGATGCCAGTCGATAGCCTTGCGAACCAGTGCCCGTTTTTTATTGATATCTGCCGCATAGTCATAAAAATCAACGTGATACTGCCATGCCAATTCGTCCACCAATGCTTCCGGCAGTTGGTCTAATCTCGGCAGCAACAATACCAATTCAGCTTTTTCGTTGATCAACTTCAGCCTGCCGACAATCGACGTGCAGATGTTCTTTATCGTTTCGTCACTTGCGAGGCTGGCGGGTAGCAACTCAATTAAATTCAGATTTTGCAGATCATTCATTTTCGAGCCCTCCAAACGTAACACTAACATTTTCGGCTATCGCTACCTGGTTATCTGCGACGACCTGAAAAGCAGGCGAAGATATAATCGCTCGCTTGGCGCCAGCCTTTTTAATAAGGCTGATCAACTCGTCCGGATTGATATCACGGCCCAACTTAGATTTTTGCCAATCGATATAATCCTCCACCGCTTTCGCTACCGCGCTTTGGATGGCAACAGATTTAGCTTCGTTTGCCCGGTCAACGTAGTACGTGAGCGTAAGATCATACGCGACAACTTCCGGAGCTGCCACCAGCACCTGATCAGTGAGTGGCCGGACGGATCTATCACTGCACGCCGTTTTTACGATATCCAGCATTTCTTCGCCGGGTATTCCGCCTCCAACCATTAGCGGTGTGATCAGTACCTGCCCCGGCTCCGGTGATATTACCGATACATCAACAATCAAAGCCGAAGCACGTTTGGCAATTTTAATGTATTCGCCAACTGGTCCGGCTACCGAAAATCCCTCCGGAGCCTCGCGGATAGCCTCACGCAAAGAATCGTCACTCTCGACATCTGAACCTCCCTCCGACGTTGTGGTATTGACCATGCCAGCGACGTACGGGATGGGATCAACAATCTTATTGATTTCTCCCGGCAGATAGCCATTACCGAGAACACCAGCCACAGTACAGGTAGCAGCTACAGAGATGTCCAACTGTCCAGCTATGACCGTTGCATCCTGATCAATAGCAAAAAATACATTATCTCCAGCTGTCGCCCGCGTACCTGCTGGAATGTTTGTCGCAACGGATCGCACCTCCGACAGGGTTATTTTGATCGTCGTAACAGAGGCCTTGGCGCCAATACGTTCTGCCCCGACAAGTACGCCTAAGTGATCTAGGTTGGCACCGGCCGAATATCGCAAAAGATTTTGTTTTCCGGGATAGTTGATCTTATTGCACAGCATCAGGATAATGGCCGCAATCACGCATAAAAATAACCGGACAGGATCACCTTGTGCGAGGGTCCTTCCGGTTATTTCCGTATAAAGCTTTATGATATCCGATAATATTTCTTGTTCGTCTGCACTGACAAATTCAATGTCTGGCAGATCACTAAGTTTCATTTATGCTCACCTTCACTTTCGCTCTTAAAACGCCCTCCGCATCAGCGCGCCAGGTAATTTGTTTTACCGTAACTCGCGGCTCATATTTTTTTAAAGCGGCAAATATTTCACTCTCTGCTTTCGCTTTAGCCGACAGCAGCGGCGCATCTACATAGTTTGCGTTCACGCCGAAGTCACGGTCTAACGGTACGCTAAACTTAGACGTGCTAAGTATTGTACTGCAATTTTGTAAAATTTCCCTTTGCATATTTGGTGGGGCAAAATCTACGTCAACTCTTTCTCCCGCAGTAAGTTCAAATTCCATCAGCGTACCTCCTCTGTGGAGTATTCAGTCAATGTGATATCAACAGTGACAGATAGTATTTTACCGCCGGCACGCCAATAGCTTACGTTTTCCCCGATATCCTCCAGCAGCCAATAATTATCAGATACCGGTGCCCCACCTAAAATAAATGGAAAAACTGCTCCGGTGTCCCTCATTTTCCGTAGCCGCTCCAGCTCGCTTTCGGGATTTATGCCGTGATCAGTACGCAGCTGGATCTTCAGGCTAACTTTTTCGACGTCAGGCCCTAAAAACTCCATTACCGGTTTACGCCCAATCAAATCGTGCTTTGCCCAGCGGCCGGAACCGCTGCGGCCGTAATCACTAAAAGTGCGAATTTTACCATATGACACAACGAAAGGGATATCTCCCATAGAGCCAACTTGCATATTAACCTCCTATGATTACATCCGGACTTCCAGAAGCAACACTGCCTCCACAGTCTATCGGATCACCTACCCTTGCCGCCTGCAAGCCGTTAATAAAAACTGTGCTGCTGCCGTTGGCTATGTGCGCTGTATGCGCTGGATGCACGATACATCCATGCGGAGCATAACTATCGCCGACACGTCCTGCACCTTTACCGTTAATTATTACATTCGTACTGGCACTCACAAGTACAGTTCCTGGGCAAGCATCATGTCCTGTATCAGTATCGCCTAATCTTGTCGCCTGCAATTTAACCACCTCCTTTAAGTATTTTTGTATATAGAAAAAGCGCCCTTAGAATAAGGACTCTTTAGTTAGCGATTATCTACCATTTACTCTCGATAATATTAAGTTTTATTCTCGTAAGCCCAAAAACTTCATGATTAACATTCATACCTACCCGCTCCAAGGTTTCTTTTAAACCGTTATGCAATGCTTCAGTATTATATGCGTAATATTCGGTAAGCAGTACATCTAAAGCAGTCATTTGCTTTCTGATTTTTTCAATAGCTTTCTTCACCTGCTCATTTTTAGGAGCGTCAACTACCATCTTCTTTACCCATATGGATTTTACAGGCTCAACAGGTACAGGTTTGGGAGGCGGAACCACTAAAAATAATTCATTACAGCTTTCTGCACAATTTCTTATTTTGCAAATCTTCTTTGCACCTGAAGCCGTTATCACTGTCAACGCAGTAGCTGTAATGCCTGTGGCGCCCGGATTGTCCTTTTTGAACTTTTCCAATTCAACCCCGGTCAATACGTAATAGTCTCTGCCTTGGATAAGTAAGCCTTTCTTGACTATATACTGCTGAATTCGGTGAGTAACAACATTTAACACTGCCGCCAAGTCTTTTTTAGTTACTACCGGTATCCCCCTGTAATATTTAAGGCTCGGATTATATGCTTCTTCGATTAAGGGTTGCTGCTTTGGTAACGGCTTTAGTTTAGCTTCCATTTCATTAAAAGCAGTAATATATTTTATTTTCCATTGCAAAGCATCCTTACCGGTAAACCCCATTGCTAAAAGCGTAAAACCGTCACGGTTCATAAGGTATTCAGGAAATCTTTGCCCGCGGTATTCGTGGGTACTTTCCTGGTAAAATTTAGTTGCTGAATTTTCAGCTACTAAATTTTCTCTAATAGATGCCAAAACATTCCTGTGTTCCTTACCGAACTTCTCTGCAACCTGCCGACTTGACACAACTACCTGATTATTTTTTACAACTACTAATTTTTGCATTTTTATTACTCCTATTCTTTGCCACAGGAGTATGATATAATAAATTTATCAACTCTTGTGGTTGGTGCAAAAACAGTCGCTCGTCTTTCCACGGAAAAGCGGCTGTTTTTTTTATTTCGTTTTTAGGCTTCTGTAAACAGTTTCTAGCCCCAGTCTAAATATTGCTGCTTTAGATTTACCAGTTTTTTCGCAGCAGTATTCTAACATTCTTAAATCGTCGTCTGACATTCGCAGGCGATACTGTTCTGTTTTCGGAGCATCTGTCGGTCTGCCTATTTTTTTATCCACTTCATCACCTCACTTTTGGATATCCGTATTATACATCCTTGGATATCCAAAAGTCAAGCATTTTTATTGTTTTATAATCATCACTTATACTCTATAATATTTGTGAAGTTTTTGAAAAATATGTTATAATGTTAAAAATGATAAAGAATTGGAGATGTTTTTATGTTGAAAAAAATCCTTAAATGGGGAGCAGGTCTTATCGTTTTACTGGTTTTAATTGGAAGTTGTGCAGGAGATAACTCTACAAAATCAACTTCTTCCTCAGCTACGACTAAAGCCACGCAAGACGCACCTAAAGTAAAAACTTATTCAGCAGGCCAATATAAAATTGGTAAAGACTTGCCTGCCGGAGAGTACGTTGTTATCTCAAATGGCGACAGTTATATTGAACTGGCCAGCGATTCAACTGGTAATTTCAGCAGTATCATAGCAAATGATGTCTTTAAAAACAGAAGTGTTATTACAGTTCAAGACGGTCAATATCTAAAAGTACAACGTGGTACTATCTATGCGGCCAAAGATGCACCTAAAGTAGAATTAAAAAATGGTATGTTGCCTTCCGGTATGTACAAAGTAGGTATTGATTTCCCTGCTGGAGAATACAAAGTCACTTCTAACGGTGGAGACAGCTATATCGAAGTCTCCAGAGATAGCAGCCACAATATGAGTTCCATTATTTCCAATGATTTATTCACAGGAGACCGTTACATCCAGGTATCTGATGGTCAATATTTAAAATTCTTCAACTGCGAAGTAAAAATCAAATAAGAAAGAAGTGTTATTCATGAAAAAATTAACTGCTCTATTTTTAATTTTAGTTTTTACATTAGCTTTAGCCGCTACGGCGTTTGCTCATCCAGGTAGAACGGATTCTAACGGTGGACATTGGGATAGAAGAACCGGAACATACCATAAACATTAAATTTCTTATTGAAAAAGCACTCCTTTAGGAGTGCTTTTTCTCTTTGATTTTAATTTATTTCTACTTTATTACCTCTAATAGTCACTGCCCCGCCGGCAATAATACTAATATCCCCTGTAGCATTTATCGTTAAATTTCCAGTGCTGCGATCATGCTTTACAACAGTACCATCACCAAATTTAACAGCCCTTACATCTGCGCTGTTTTCCTGCGGTTCATCCTCGGCTGAAAAAAACGACCCTAAAACAAAACCTGCGTTCAGCCCTTGCCCGCTATTGTTGGGCAGCATCAAACAAAGAACCTGCTCATCGATATCCGGCAGCCAATAATCTTTATCGGCCATGCTGCCACGGTTTACTACCATCAGTTCGCCGGAAACCAGCTCGTTTTTATCAGTAAAAACAACTTTTACTGTATTGGCGGCGGCGTTAATAGATGATACCCGTCCTATCCGGACTATGTTTTTTATTAAATTAGTATCCAACTAAGCACCTCCTGACATCGATGCTTACTGTGTAACCACTGCTAACATCGTGCGACGCCCTGGTTATCAAATATTTACCATCAAATTCGCCGAACCCCTGCAGCTGAACTGTAGACCCCGCGGCTAAAGCAAAATTACCTGGCAGCGAAAAAGAACCTGTAATTTCATCTTTATTTTTTTCTCTCAGGCGTTTTTTTGCTAACCGCATCGCTTCGGCAACACTTTCGACCTGCTCGCTAACCTGCAATGTTTTACCCATTTTACCTGGCACGCTATAAACTGCTTCTATTTTCGATTTCGACTTGCCCTGTTGATAGCTAACACGGCAGGCAGCATAAACATCACGCAATTTACTGCGCAGGCTGTAGCCAAGACCAGCACGCATACAGGTCATTCCTGCCTGGCTGCTATAAACAGTGCCCGGCTTTAAAATAATTATTTTAGCTTCAGCCCCTTCGTATTTCGCTTCATCAAAAATAATTATTTGATTGTCGCTAACTTTAAGGGCCAGCCCCTGATCTTTGCACAGTCCAAATAAAAAAGATAGATCAGACTGCTCCGTCTGCTCTACCCTATCCAATAATGGATCTGCTTCAGTATCCCAATACAAAGTCATACCTGCAGCTGAGGCAATGTCATTGGCTATTACCTGCATTTTAGTTTTTTCCCAGCTTCTGCTGCGCGCCGTTGCACGCAGAGAATTGTTATCCGGCACCGATACGGCCTTTATTTGCGCTTCTGACAGATAGCCGCTGCTTGTTATTTCGTCTATTTCAAATAGCCCCAAACGCAAATTTTGCGGCAGAGCCGACAGATTTTGCCAATGTTTATGCTGCAGCGTCGCATCCAGCAGTGCGCCTTTTTCCGGCATCCAGGTCGATTGCCAAAGACCCTCCCGATCTTCCAGCGTTATATGCAAGTCATCGGCTTCACCCGATAGATTGTCGGTATAGCTGATGCTTTTCAAGTGCCGGCTAATATCCGCAGATATGTCGGTGCTATTGTACTTTAAAATGGTTAATATTCTGCGCGCTTCCATATATTATCTTCTCCACGGCGGCAGCAAATTGGTCGGAGTAGGCTTTTCATAATCAGGTACGGCCAGAATCACACCTGCCGGAAAAACAACTATATCAGCATATTGCTGGTTAGCTTCCAGCAGCGCGTTTACGCCGCTTTCATCGTCATATAGCTGTTTGGCTATGCCGTCCCACATATCGCCTTGACTTGTATAATAGGTTTTAGCCATACGAGAGCCTCCTGTTCTGATTCTGTACTTCGGCCAGCATTGCTTTAAATTCACGCATTTTTTGAGCTAACAGCATCGAAATTTCAGCTGTATCGGCATTGCCCTGCACAGTGATCTGTGGTGCAAAGGTAGCATTAACATTTCCACCACCAAGTGGATTGCCCATAATTTCATTTGTTTTAGCAAGCAGACCTATGTTACGTCTGTTTGGGGTATGGGGTATTGCGCTTTCGCTATCAGTTTCAGCAAAAGACGTAATAAAGGCACCGCGTCCGTAAATACCACCTGAGGCATTGGCTGCCATTTTCGACCCAGACCCGGCCGCCATTCCAGCAGAAAAACTGCTTTTCATTCTGTTCCAAGTTTCAGTAGCAAAACCTGCTAATCTCTCAGGCATATCCGTGAACCAGCTAACTATGCTGTCCACGGCCCCTTTACCCCAGTCCGATGCCTTACTTATAAAGCTGTATCCAACGCCATCTAACGACTGCCACGCATCTGCAACACGATCCGGCAAACTCCAAAAGAAGCCTATCATAGCGCCGACAGCGTATGACGCGTATTGTGGCAAGTTAGTATACGCATCTACATAAAAATCTATAACTTTAACGCCGGCATTTTCTATCCAAGTCCATCCTGCCGTCATGTATTTTACTGCGACATCCCAATTATTGTATAACCCCCAAACAGCGGCGCCGAGTGCAACAACACCTGCAATAACAATTCCGACTGGATTTGCACTCATTGCTGCATTAAGCCCCCACTGTGCTATAGCAGCGCCTTTCGCTTTGACCGCCATAAAGCCTTGCATAATGCCTGCTCTTCTTGTAGCCAAAACTTCGGCATCGGTTATCAATAAATAGGTCGATTTTACAACGTTGTAGCCAGCTAAGGCTACTTTACTAACTTTATACGCAAGTGTTAAGCCCGCAACGCCAAGACTTGCATATACCGCAGCCTGTACAAAACCCGGATTAGCTGCTGCTGCGCGAGATAACCCACCTGCCATTGCCGCCAATTCGTCACCGGCTTCCGCGACCGCAGGCAAAAAAGTACCACCAATGGATATGGCAACTGATTCCAATGCTGATTTTAACCGCGTCGCCGCACCTTTGGCGTTCCCTTGCATGCGTTTTGCCATTTTTTCGGCAGCGCCGTCGCTGTTTATCAGCGAAGTCGTTAGGTCTGAGAGCACCTCAGGCCCTGCGCCCAAAACTGCAAGCCAGCCTGTTGCCGCTTGCTGTCCAAATATGGCTTTAGCCATCGCCAGGCGCTCTTCTTCGCCAAGCCCTTTCATCCGGTCCTGTAACTGGCCTACGATAAGCGCCATTTTTTGGGGTCCTTCGGTATTACCTGTCTCAATTCCTAATGACTTTAGCGCCATTGCCGCTTCTTTTTGTTCGGCGGTCAAGTCTTCCATTGACAGCCCCAGCTGATCTAATGCTTTCTGCGCCATTTTAGGCGGCCCGGCCAATCTAATAAGACCAGCTCTCAACGATGTGCCTGCTTGACTTGCTTTTATGCCACTATTTGCCATGATCCCTGCCAACGCCGCTGTCTCTTCCATCGATGCCCCGAATGCTTGCGCCACCGGCGCTGCGTATTTCATCGTCTCTCCCAGCATTTCAACATTGGTATTCGTTGACGTGACTGTAACCGCGTAAATGTTAGCTAAGTGCTGTGCTTTATCCGCACTTAGCCCAAAAGCAGTTAAGTTATCTGATACTATATCAGCAGTTCGAGCCAGATCAGTATTACCCGCAGCTGCTAAATCAAGTAAACCCGGCATACCAGCTAAAATCTCATTCGTTTTCCAGCCCGCCATACCCAAATAGCTCATTGCTTCGGCAGACTGACTGGCCGTAAATTTTGTTTTCTCACCTAATTCACGAGCAGTGTTTGATAGTCGTAGCATATCCGCATCCGTAGCATTGGTTATGGCCCCAACTTTATCCATAGCCGCTTCAAAGTTTGCCGCAACCGCAACCATTCCGGCCAAAGGGGCGGCCATAATAGCAGTTGTAGCCAGGCTGCTTTTTAGTCCACCCCACTGCTTGCCAAAATTGTTTTTTGCCATCTGTTGATTGTTAATCAGTCCGGATAACCTTTTCTGCGATTCTCCCGTTGTCTGTAATTCTTTTTGCAGGACTTTTAAATGTTCTTTGTATTTACCAACGGGCATTTGACCGTTGTCAAAAACCTTATTCAGCCTTACTTGTTCGGCTTTTAAAAACTTGGTTTTATCAGATAACGATGCCATAGTTTTTTGGGCCGCTGACATAGACTGGGTAAAGCTGGGCGCCAAACTGCCATTGATATTAAATGCAAACGAGTAGGCCTTACTCATATTAATGTCACCCTTTCCTTTCTATTTTCAGCACGCCGCCAATATCGTCTATCCATTTATCCAGTTCTTCCAGAGGCCTCTCATACCAAAAATTCACTGGTGCGAATTCTCGTAGGCTTATAGCACATTTTCGGATTTCTCTTGCAATGCTTCGGCATCCTGATCCGCACCACCGAATAAAAAACTGCCCACCGTATTCGTAACCCGCTGATATTCCCGCAGCGGAAGAGCTCGGATATCATCAGGCGGTACCCCCAACGCTTTAGCCGCTAGCACGGCGTGAAAGGTTTTAGACAACGCAACATCAAGTATTTGAGCACCTAACATACGGGCCTCTTCTTCAGCTTTTTCGTAGTCGTAGCCAGTCATTTTATTTAAGTTTCGATTCAACTTTTTATAATCAACAATCATTTTTTGACCTCCTCATATTCAAACGAAAACCCCACCCAATATGAGCGGGGTATTTTTTAATTCAGGCCTAAGGCCTCGCGGACATCCGCCAAATAATCGGCGCCGCCAATATTGGCAATATAATTATATTTATCGACTTCCAGCACGGTTTCGCCTGCAATAGTCACTTTAATATAATTAGTTTCGATAGTGTTGCTGGAGCCGGTAGTCGTTCCTACGTCCAATTTACCGAGTTCGGTTTTTTTCGGCACACCGCGAACCACGCATTTCACCGCTTTTACAATGTACTCACTTTTTTCTGGATCGTAAAATTGCTGCGCTCCACGCAGATCTAAGCTGACGCCCTTTTGAGATGCCAGGTTCATGCCCGGCTTAGAAATAGTGCGCCAGTTTAGCACCGTCTCCATGCTGCCAAAATGTCCCAAAACCGGACTGTCCACTTCCCCAGCTATACCAGCGCCCTTAACCGTTTCGGTCATAGCGTCCAAAGACGGCAGCTGCACGTCGGTAACTCCTAAAAGATCGTTACCGTCGTTATAGGCCCTGAAATTGATTAACTTTTCGGGTACAACTCTATCCATGTTTTACCTCCTTATTAGCCGAACAGCGTCTCAAGATAAGACGTGTCAAACTCAATTGTATTTTCAATAACGCGGGCTGGTACCGGCGGTGTAAAGTAAGTATGGAATCTTACGATACCATCCATCTGATCCGTGACGGGGTTCTCTTCTTTCAGGTATTCCACCCTGCCGCCAAGCAGGAACCCTCGCGAAACAAAACCATTCAGTCGAATATTTTCGCTGTCCACAACTAAATCAATAAGGCGTCTTTTAGTCGGATCATCGACTTTAGACCAGTATGTCAAAATAAATGTTTGCGCGTGCCAGTTAAACATGCGGCGCAGGCAAATAAAGTTATCTTTAACATCTGTATTTGCCGGATAGCAGCCTGTGCGATTTCCCCACAATTTCCAGCCGCCAATAAAATTGAGTGCTGTGACTATACCTTGACCATTCAGATAATTTGCCTGTTCCAAATCCAATACCACTTCTGTACCATCAGCCAGACACAAGCCATTTGCTTGAATATTTTTATTTGATGGACTTGCATATGGGATATCATCATTTGCCGCATCGAGCACACCAATTCTACCCATCGCAACAGTAGACAGATGATATATCCTATCTCCCAACTTTGCCATAGGCCAGCAAACGATCTGATCAACACCAACATAGTTGTTGTTATTTTTCCACGCTGGTGCATCAGTATATTTTTTAACAGTGTCTGTAGGGATATCCACTAATACGGATGCTTTAAACAAACCATTGATAGTACTTCCCTTTGCAGCCATAACAGCTGCCACTTCCGGATCCTGTGTCCAGCCAGGTGCAAGAATCATGCCCGGTACTAACCGATACAGAGGAAATACCTTAGCAAGATTTTCAAGACCTGTATATGCCCCTGTACTAATATCAATGCCGCCTATGATGTCATCTTTATCTACTGCAGAAGGATCAACTTTATCATAGCTTACAAACGCACTCGCACTGGCTGCAAGTTGTCCATCTTTCAACGCAGTAATTACCAGATTGCCGTCACTGTCAAATGCGGCCTCATAGTCAACGCCATCAACCAGCGGTTGACCTGCAGATGCTTTTTTCACCTTCAATGTTTCAACCAATACCGGATCAGTGACAATAGCAGCTTTTTCGCTGCTAAACTGCACTTCTTTATCATTTATTGCTACCTTATGCTTTTTCGGATCCAAAACATTTACAAATACCGTTGGAGCAACAGCATAAAGAGAATACTGACTGTAAATAGCTTCGCAAAGAGTATACTTTTTCCAATCTTCACTGTAGCCAAATGCCTCTACCGCCTCTTTATAGGTATAACATAAAATAGGTTTATTCACTTCTGCCCTATCTGTGGCCAAATGAACCGGAGCTGTGCCAAAAACCACTGGCAAACCAGCTGTAGAATTCGCTGCTGGCACAATAGATGTTGGAGTTTCTCCTGTATATACGCCATGCTTATATGCCATATTTTATTCCTCCTTCTGTGCCAATACTGCAGCACGATAGTATTTATGCATCGGGGTGCCTGCTTTAGCAATATCTTTTTCAGCTGCCGCCAGCTCTGCGATAGGCACGAATAGATTTTTGATCTGCGGGCATTTTTCAAACACATCATCAATGTGTGTCGGCAACCCGCCAATAAACACCTGATATTTCAACAATTTCCCGCCTTTATGCGGCGGGCCAACATAAATTAATCGTCCGGCCTGATTCTTTTTGGTATTAGTCGCCATATTCTATTTCCTCCTCCACTGGTTTTCCCAGTGTATAATTCATTGTCATTAATCCCTGCCACTGAGGGAATGGCTGTTCATCAGCTACTTTTGATTTTATTGGAAGCTGCAGCCTATGTTTATTTGCAATAGTTCGTTTTTTCAGAAGAGCCTGCCGCACATGCTCCATGAGATTAAATAGACTGCGCCAACCTTCTGCATGGTCACTATCCAAAATACTGAACCCTATCTCAACCTTTGCCTCACTCTGATCAGCGTTATCCTCACATTCGAGCACTAAGGCATAAATGCAAGATTCAGTTTCTTTGGCATTTGTTTTTACCGGGATATAGCCAGGATAAACTTTGACCGGAACCAATTCACCATCAGACTGTTGAGTTTCATATTCCTTGACCAGATCAGACAAGAATTCCGCTATATTTTCCATTAGCTCAGTTTGTGTCATTATTGCCCTCCGTATTTCCCTAACCTATATTGAACTTCGTGTAAGAATCTCTGATTTAACGTCTTTTCTGCGAATGGTGCAATTGTTGACATTGATCGTTTTGCTGCGAACATTTGCGGCACACTTGGCCCACGGGGAATACGCAACGGATATCTCATGCTTAAATTTTTGCGTTGCATAGCACCTACATACCCTTTTAATGACGTTCCAATGAAAAGACCAGGAACAGCTTTAGGACTGCTATTTTTCAAGACCTGCACCCGCACCGGGCCCTTTTTATAAGTTCGTACTCTAAAAGCCGTGATCAGCGGAGCTGCTCCGATGGAGCTGATCATACCAGTTAATTTTAAACTAGATGCACGTTTGATACTCAACGTGCCCTTGATGTCTTTGGCTGATATAAGGTAATTTTCCCTAATGGTTTTAGACACCTGAGTTTTGACAGCTGTAGAGGTGCGGTTAATCGCACTGGCTGCAGCTGCAGTTACCTGTTTAGGATAGTTGTGCAACAACAATTTAGCTTTTTCTATTTCTTTGGCATCAATAGAGATCATCGATCATTCGCCACCAATTGAATAGTTAGAATACCCATGTCATCAGCACAGCTTTCGACTAGATATTGTTTATTATCCACAGAAAATAACTGCCCATATACAGGAACCTCAGATAAAGAAACTGCCAAACAATTAACCTGCAATCTACTGCCATATATCCCCGGATAGGTTTGATTGCTGCCAGAGCCTGTTGATAGGCTCTCCGCCACAGAAATATCCTGTAATATAGCATTACACGCAGTTCCGTTAATATCATGTTCATCAGCGAATTCTAAGGCGTTCAAAAAAGCCGCAGAATTATCTGCGGCTATCTGATCCTTAAAAGTTTTCATTTGACTGTTGCAGCAGTATCAACAGGAGGCAAACTGCTTCCTGCATCATCTTCATCTACTGCTTTTTCAAGCAATTCTAAAAGTTTTGCTTTATTCGCATTGTTAGGCACGTTAATGCCAAGTTCTACACACATTTGTTTCAGTTCATCGTTGGTATGCTCTTTCAGAGACTTCTCTGCAGTTGGTTTCTCCTGCTCGTCAGCACTGCCGCCAGAATCAGCAGCTGCAGCTACGATATTTCTAACTACAACCTTTTCAAATTCTTTTGGGGCACTGGCCACTAAAGCTTCTGCCTCTGCTTCCGGCAGGTTGATGATAGTACCAGCCTTATAGTCCAGACCATTATGGCGTAGGGTAAATTTTTTAATTAATACTTGTGGCATTGTATTTCCTCCTTATTTAACTTTTAGAGTGGACCAGTCATCCAAGAATTCCGGGCAAACAACACAACGGCTGGAAACTGCCAAAGACGTTGTATCGCTTTCAACATTTCCGGTAATTTTCGGAATGTATTGCCCTTCATATGTACGATATTGAGTATCAGCTTCCAATTGGGTAATTGCACCAAAAAGCCTTTTACCTCGGCCGGGCACGCCAATAATCATATGATCATCCGGAATAAACTGTGCAATAGAGCCGTCATCACTTTCATATACGCCATCATAAGCATAAATTTCCAAGTTAAGAGATTCAACAAAGCCGAACCGCAACAATTCCGGTCTCTCAAGCTTCGGTTTAATGCTCATCAATGCCATATTTTCACGGCTGGGAATCAGCAAATATTTATAAAGCTGCTCATTGTTAAGCATATACTTAACTACATTCTGAGAACAAATGGCTACAGTCGGGATCATACCAGCATTACGGCGAATCTTTTGAGAAGCATCACCTATCATGTCATAGATTTTTGCTGAGGCATTGTCCCATGTGTCAGATCCAGACAGAGTTGTTTTACCATCAAATTCCGGAAATTCGATGTTATCAACAACAACAGTTTCACCATCATCTGCAAAACCTCTACATTCATAGGAACCATTGATCAAAAGCTGTGCCGCCATCCATTCCTGACGGCGAATACAAGAATCAATCAACTCTGCCATATCATGTGCACGTAACTCTTGGGCACGTTGTTCCGGAGTTCGTTGGCTGTAGATATCCTCACCAAAGCCCCTGCGTTCAATGTCACTCGCTTCAATAGTCCGTTTCGGACGCATTAACGGTGCTTTATAAGACCTTAACTGAGATCCAGTACGGCCTAGATTTATACCTTTACTGCCAGGTACAACAAACGGAGCCATTTTACGGCCGCCTTTGCGGTATTCCATATCAACGCTGGTAGTCAAAAATGTTTTTGCCACCGGGAAAAACGTATCAATCAAAGCCGTTGTCGGCAAATGTGTGCGTTCAATTGCTTGTAGTAATGTTCTGGTATCGTCAAGATTAATAGGCATTATTTTCTTCCCCCTTATTTCACGCTGGTCAAATAAATATTGACCGCTCTTAATTCTTCTTCGTGAGCTGTTGCATTGTCAGCAGACTGTGCGACAATAAGTTTTTCACGATTAAACTGACCGCTGGTATAAACAGTAGCAACAACATCACTACCTGTTAATACAACATCCTTAGCTAATACCACAGAGGCCTTTTCAGCTCCGGTAGAAGCCGTGCTGTCAACAATTACATATTTACCACTTACTGCCGCCAACAATGTGCCACGTTTATAAGTAGCAGTAACACCTTTGAGCGTTACATTTTTAGTAAGAACTGGTACAGCAGTACCACCCAGCAGTTCATCATAATGAACGCCATCCATATTTGTAACCATTTCCATTATTTAACACCTCCAAATTTACTGTTCATGACATTAGCCATATGATCAATGGCCTTTGCATCTTCTGCAGCTGCCGCATCATCTGCATCAATTTTAGGACTAACTCCAATGCCATTGACACCAGATTGTTTATTATCCTCGACCATAGCCGCTACAACAGCGACTGCTGTGTTAGCTACTGCTGCAGGAGCAGTATTTTTCACTGCATCGATGAAGCTTTTTACTTCATTAACGGTCTTGCCGCTTTTCTTTGCTTCGTTGATAATAGCAGTGACTGCGCTGTTGTTACCATCGTCTAATGCTTCTAAATCGCTAACACGTTGACGTTCAGCATTTACTGCTGCCTCAATCGCTGCAGCATTATCCACTGCCGGAGCAGCGGGGGACTGTGTATGAATACCACCTGTATTAGTAACTGCTGATTCATCTTTCAGCAATTCAGACAGTCCTAAAGTATTCAAGATGTTTTCAAGTTTACTCGGCATATCTCTAACCTCACTTTGTTTAAATTTATTTTTGACTGTCGCAGCATTGGCCAGACAGTTCAAATCATAAGAAACTGAATTAATCACAAGGGTATTGCCATTCAAAGCTGCTGCTACACCGCCAACAATCTCATCAGCAAAACCTTTTTGTTTGCATGCCTCTGCACCCATCCACGTTTCATTGCTCATCATCGCCTCAATTTCTTCATCAGAAGCCTTACAGCGTTTGCGATAGGCCGCAATGATGCTGGTCTTGATTGTAGCGAGAGCATCAACTAAATTTGATAATTCTGCTGCAGGATAATACCCGCTCAAACCAATTGCCGGATCATGAATCATCATAAGCGCATTAGACGGCATTATGATTTTATCGGCTGCCACAGCAACTACAGTCGCTGCACTGGCAGCAAGGCCATCAATAACAGCCGTAACTTTGCCTTTATAGCTTTTTAACTGATTGTGAATTGCATGAGCTGCAAAAACATCGCCGCCGCCGGAATTGATGCGAATGGTAACATCTCGCCCGGCAAGTTCATTTAGATCCTGCGCAAACTGTTTCGGTGTAGCTTCATCGCCAAACCATGTTCTTTCAGATGCAATCGGCCCATAGATAAGTATTTCAGCGTTCCCGCTGACTTCATTCTTCACCTGCCAAAACTTTTCCATTATTCTCACCTCCCATCTCGCCAGTATTATCAACCTTAGGCGGCTGTAATCCTTTAGATCTCCATGTTTGCTGCTCTATGGCTATCTGATCGATATTACTGTCATAGTCAGTGCCTGTAATTTCTGCAGATTCGCGTTCACCAGTAGACAATCCGTATTTGATACGCAAAGCCGCACCAGTTACTTCTTTTACCGGATCGAGCATGCCCATAACCGGGCCAAACCAATCAGCATTGCTCCATGCCTTTGTAATCAAAGGATCTGTACCATAACCTGGTGCCACTATACGGCCAATAGCAACTGCTTCTGCAAGCCAAACCTCATAAACAGGCTGGCAGAAGTCACGAGCAAACCATTTGCGCCGGGTTTTAAAAACAGTGGCGGCCTGCAGCAACGCCCCACGAGCTGCCGAATATGAGCCCTGGAAACGACTGAGCAATACTTCTGCTGGAACACCAATTGCAGCACCAAGTTGACTGATTAGTATATTAGTAAATGGTTCAAATGTAGACATACTCCGGCTGGCATCCATTGACTTAACATCCACGCCCGGTGGCAATAAGTTGAGTGTTCCTGCGCCAACCTCAATATGCGCTAAATCTTCCGGTGTCATACCATCTCCACCATTTTCATATGTAGAGCCCAATACATCCTCCATGTCATCAACATTATTGTTTGTTGTAAAAAACAACGTATAAAATGACTTGATGATTGCAGCTGTTAATTCAGCATTGGTATAACGGCTAACCTGTTTGAGTACTTCTATTACCGGAGCCAACAAGGGAACACCCCGGTACTGTTCCGGACGTTCTTCATGTGATATCTGTAAGATATTGGGTCTGCCGCTTAATCTGCCAAAAGCTTCTACCCTTTGCCATTTTAAGAGTGCAGTAGGATTCGTTAGATCAAACGGAACCCTATTTGATACCCAGTAAGCAACAACAGCACCGTCATCATCTATTTCAATACCGTTAATAATGCGATTGCCAGTTTGATTATTCTTCATTTCGACATCACAATAAGACGGTGATCCATAGGATCCGCTGCTGTTGGGGTTACATACCCTACTTGCCTCAAACAATTGTATCCGGAGACAATACGGATTATCAGGCAACGGCCTGCGATACTTGATCGCTGCCCATCCATCGCCATCTACTTGATAGCTCATATATGCTATATCCTGCATATCAAAAAAATTGTTTTTTCGATACAGATCGCAGGCCGTGCTGTTTGCCCATAAATTAAACTCACGCAATGCATTACGCTGCCATTCTTTGCCCTGTTCGGCTGTTAAGCCAAGCAGCCTGTAATCAATTTTAGGAGATGCCATTAGGCCAGCTCCTATAACATTACTACGCAATGTATTGATTGCGCTGGAACCCAGAGGTGAATTACACACTAAATCTGCACTGCGGTTACGCAATGTTGTTAAATTCACATCAATATCAGCTTTGGTGCTTGATTTTAAAGGATTATAACCACGCAAAGCACTGCGAGTTCTGCTGGCTCCTCCTTCTGAATAGCCACTATTGACGACAATAGTTTTTTTATTATCGCCTCCAGTAGTAGGGTGTCTCGCCTTGGCCGGAATTGAATTCTTACGTTTTTTCATTGCTTATCCTCCTAATCCCGCATGATAACTTGCTTTGTCCGGCGACCTCTCGGCCGCAATGCATCATCTGTAGTAGCACCAGCTGCCACCAATGCATTTATTTCTTTTCTTATTTCTGATAGATCAGCTCTGGTAAGCATTCTATTTCCAATACGATAACTTTGCCCAGCTATCAATATTGCTTGTTCAGCTTCCAGATATTGTTTTAGCCGATCATTAAGTACTGCACTTGCCAATCTAATACTCCTCCTTTACACCTTTTTTAATGCAGCCATATCTACCTTTTGTCTTATTTTTACTTTTTGCAATTCGCCTTGGTTCTTCTGATATAACTGCCGGACTATTGATCAACTCTTTTAAGGATTCAAAATCCGGATTAATACTTAACATACAGGCAAGATTGTACACCCGCAGATCCAGCGGCTCATTGCGTTTATCTTTTGCTACATTCACCCATTGATAAACTAATACACCATTTTTACGGCGTGGCTCTTTGGTTTCAGCAATCAATCCCTTAAAGTAATATTCATCATAGCCACGGTTAAGCTGCATAGCTATACCATTGCTTTCATCTAATGGCCAGTGAAAATATTTAGGGCCCGGTTCTTCAATTGAGAGCCTGTCCATAATATATTGTTTACCACTATCAGTACCTATCATGACTAGTGGGATCGTTCCCCTAGCCAACTTAACCTTGCTATATTTATGAATTAAAGGAACACCTGGCACTGAGGATCCTTTTACCACAAAGCGTTGCCTGGTAAATCTTTTTTTGCAATATGCATAAGTTTCTTTGGTATAGTGCCCACCAGAGTCAATAAATGTCCGGGCAACAATAAGGCCTTTCCCAGAAGCAAAACGATACTCTTTGTCCAGCTGCTCATCCAGCATATCCCAAACTTCTTGTGTATCTGGTACGCCCAGAATAACGCCCTTTTTTATCCCCCAGTTCTCCTCTGCCATTCCCCACCCGCAAATCTCATATTCAAGCCGATTATCTTGAACGTCAACAGCTGCAGTTAAAAGCAGAACTCCATCAGGAAGTTCTGCTCCATAATTCTCCCGCCGCCGCATAAATTGTTGGTGATTTTCAAAATTGCCTTTAGGTTCATACGCTTCTCCAAAACGAGTATTAACAACTACTTTTTCACGTTCTGGATCACCCTGTGCTTCCAGCCATTCCTGCATGACATCTGACCAATTTACCCAAGGTGATGCAAAACAGTTAACAAAAAAGCTCCGTACTCCCTTAGCGAGAGCCGAAGCGTTCTGTGCGATATATTTTTGTGCAGCCTGCCGCATTTCAGTTTCCGTAAACCCAAACCCACAATCAGGGCAACGCCATGTAACTGCTTTAACAATAACGTGTTTCTTACCTTTTTTATCAATTGAGCTATCATAGTCAGTATGCATATCCCGATGTGTAAGTAAATGCCATTCATCACAATTAGGGCACTGATGCTGCCATTCTTCTTGTGTTCCTGTTACATACTCATCTTCAATACGACTGTCACCAGCATTTGTTGGTGTTGAAAACAATCCCATTACCCTATCCCAGAAGGTAGTCATACGCTTTGCCGCCAAACTAACAGGATCACCTTCTGTGCCTGCACTTTTCGGAAAGCGGTCAACCTCATCTGCTAATAATATTTTTATTGGCCTACTGGCAAGACCTGCAGGACTGTTAGCCCCTGCCATTATAAGCCTGCCACCGGGAAACTGTTTGGAAAGAATGGTGTTACTTGTTTCTCTACTCTTTACCTCTTTAAATATATCTTTTAATACTTTAGTATCTCTAATCATTGGGGCGATACGAGTTTTGCTATAATCTTGCGACATCTCAATAGTTGGCTGCAACATCATCATAGGAGCCGGTGCAAGATGCGAAAATCTACCGATAACATTATTCATGATATCTGACTTGCCTATTTGAGAAGCTGTCTTGGCTACAACCACATTTATGCCTGGTTCAGTAAATGCATCCATGATAGCCTTTTGATATGGGGCACGTTCTGTACGCCAGCGACCTGGTTCCGCTGCAGCTTCACTTGATAACATTCGGTAACTGTCAGCCCATTCTGATACCGTTTGATCGGATAATGGAGTTAATGATTGTTTAGCTATTTTCCTAAAAAGATTAATCGTCTTCTTGATCATCTTTAAACAGCTCCGGGTTATAATCACAAAGTTCAGTCAGCCTTGAGCGTATTTCTTTATCAAGTTCAGACCTAATAATATTTTTACTTTTTTTCTCCAGTTTGGCTGCCATCTTAGCTGGTATCCCTAAAAGCTGACTACGCAAATTAGATAACATATCCGTCATTACTCTTTCAACATCAGCGGCATCATGAGACATATTCTGCCGCCGGGCCAGCTCCAGTTCCGCTAATTTCCGCTTTGCAGCTTCATGCAACGCTTTTTCACCCCAGTAATTATCCTCATCCTTGCCAGCATACTTATTTTCATAAAAAGTAGCGATGGCCATTGTCAAAATGAAGTCACCTTCTATTTCACGATGTAAAATTTCCTCATTTACTAACTGATTTACTCTGCGTTCACTAACACCCAATAATTCTGCAAGCTCTCTTGCAGAGCCACGTTTCACAATTTTAGCCACTATACTTTTCACCACCTATCTGCTGCCAATGGAAGGAAATGGAAATTTTTTATCTTTTATCTAAACTCTTTTCGGGGCTCGAAAGACCCTCAAAGAAAGTTATCCACAGAAAGAACCTATGAAAATTCTCCTGCAAATGTACATAAGAAAAGCACTCACTTTAGTGAGTGCTTTTCTTCTTGTTTATTTAGCTCTTGCTATTTGCTGCTTTTGATTATTAAAAAAATCCTCAACCTTGTCAAAACTGATCCGATCTTCTGCGACTGCAATTTTAAGCTTGCATATTGTATCTGCTATGTGATCCTTTAACACCGTACAATTGTTTTGCGCTTGGACTGTTTTTTCTTCTTTTGTTCCATTTAAAACATCTAGTGTATCTACTAAGTATCTAGCTAAGTTATAGTAATTACTATACACATCCTCAGAGTACCAATGAATTCCAGGACAATAACTAAGCAATAACTGGCGAGCTTTTATCAATTCTTCCTCGTTTTCAAAACATGAATATATTTCCGTTTCATGTTTTAAAGCAGTACTACGTTTTTTGGTCCAAACTGAATCCAGATAAATCGATAGTTTTTCATACGCCTCTATGCGGTGGTCTATTATTTTTTTGTAATAGTCACGTTTGTAATCGTTCTTTTTATGCCACCATAAACATAGATTGCTTATTATTGTACTAATAACAGCAGACCCAACTATCGCTTGCCAAAATTCACTCAACATCATCACCATCCATTTTTAGATGGTTTTATTATACCACAAAAGCCGCTGATCCTTAACCAGATCAACGGCTTTTGTCAATTTCTACACATACATTATAACACAGGTCAATACTCGCATTCTATCTCCTCTTTTAATTTTTGCAGCGCCTTAGAATGCATTTTGTGTATATACTGCCACGAATATCCCAAATCCGCAGCAATAACTTCCCAACGCTGGTAATTCAAGTAACGTTTGAACAATATAAGCTGCAACTTCTCGTCATCAAGCATTTTAATCAGCTCTCTCATCGCCGCCAATGCCTCTGTAAGCATTTTAATATCGTTTTGAATGGTAATCTTCACGTCAGCCATCTTCGCAACCGTACCGCCCAATTTATCGTTACTACCACCGCCGCCGGGTGCCAAGCTATAGACCGGTGTAATCTGCTGGGCCAAATCCCTTAGATCCTGCAGCATTTGTAAATCCGCTTCAAGCTGCTTCTGCCAGACCCAGGCGCTTTTTAGCTTTTTCTTTAACGCGTCATTATCTGTCAATCAAGATCACCTCTGCTCCCGCAATACGTCGTTAGCCTTATCGATCGCCGCACTTTCGGCTTCGGTCAACTGGTGGCGCTGCTGCACCTGCTCCAACTGCCGTATCACACTGCTAAACGGTTTTTCCTTTACGCAAATTACCCGCCGGCAGTAAACCTTATTTTCGCTTACCGCCCGGCTCCATATACAGCCTTTACATTTATGCGCCAATCTAATCACACTCCTTAATTATCCAGCCCTCTGGTCCTTTGATGTCCAACCCAGCAGGAGAAGAATCCTCCAAAATCTTAATCAGATGATTTATATAAAAATTAGCCTTTTTTAGATCCTCTACGCCGCCCTTTCGGCTCCAGCGCCAAAGATACTTAATTGCGTTTCCAGTACAAACAGCTTTGATGCCTGTTAGCCCTTCTGTTGCGGCCTCTAATGCGTCTATGCATTCTACTTTTCCAGCCGTATAATGAACCGGATGATTTACTGTATCTCCCATATTCACTCAACTCCTGTTCTATATTTTTTGATCCGTGCTTTAACTGCGGCCAGCAATTCAGCCTGGCCGGCATTCTTACGCTGCAGCGCCAGCATTACCTGTTCGTCTACAGTCCCCTTAGTAACCAAATGGTGGATTATTACGGCCTGCTGCTGCCCTTGCCGGTAGAGCCTGGCATTTGCCTGCTTATACTGCTCCAGGCTCCACGTCAGACCGAACCACACTATCGTACTGCCGCCCGCCTGCAAATTCAGGCCGTAGCCAGCCGAAGCCGGATGCGTAATAAGCATTTTAGTTTTGCCTGCGTTCCAGTTATCGACATCTTCAGGCTTTTTCAGCTCCTGTGCATAGCTAAACCATTTAAGCAGCCGATCCCGGTCATGCTTGTATGCATAAAAGACAAGTATAGGCCTGCCCACTTCTGCAATCTCTTTCAAAGCTTCCAGCTTTTCGTCGTGGATATCTATGACGCCTTTATTTTCGTCATATACCGCGCCATTAGCCATTTGCAACAGCTTGTTGGATAATACGGCCGCCGTAGATGCCGTTATCTCGCCTTCCGGCAATTCAAGCACCATCTGTCGTTCCAGCTCATTGTATCTACTTCTTGCCCCGGGCCCAAGTTCGATATTGATCACATTATCGATACGCTCCGGCAGTTCCAGCCAGTCTGCGGCGCTCATGCTAAAAGCAATATCGCTGATCGCTGCATAGATTTCCTGCTCAGCTCCCGGCTTAGGTTTGTACGAATACACTACATAGCCGTTGCTCTTGTCCGCCTCAAACCAGCGGTTACGGTATTCAGTTATCGTTCGCCCAAGCCTTTTACCACCATCCAGAAGATAAATCTGTGCCCACAGATCCATCAATTTATCGCCCGGGGTCCCGGTCAGCTCCACTACTTTGCCGAAATACGGCCTCACCTTTCGCAGCGCCTTAAATCTTTTGGCCTGCGGATTTTTGAAACTGCTGCTCTCATCGAGAATCAGCATATCAAACATTGTCGGCCGCCAGTGCAGCTGCTCCATCAGCCATACAACATTGTCCCGATTGATAATGTAAATATCGGCATCTGCTGCCAGCGCCTTTCTTCGTTCGCTGGCGGTGCCTAATATCTTAGATATTTTCAGCTGCTGCGTGGCGTCCCATTTTTCAGTTTCGCTGTCCCACGTACTTTCTGCGACCTTTTTAGGTGCGATGATCAAAACCTTAGACACCGAAAAATAATCCCACAAAAGCTGCGTTACAGCGACTAAGCTGCAGACTGTTTTGCCAAGTCCCATATCCAAAAATAGTGCCAGCTCCGGTAGTTCCAATATTTTTTTGATTGCAAACTCCTGATAGCTATGCGGTTTAAACATATTAGCCATTTTTGACTGCTCCTGATAATTCTGCGGCAATAAATGCCGCTGCGGCCACCGATGTTTCCAGTTCCAAAATTACTTTGTCTACACGTTCATAGCTGTCAACTATTCTGCAATCTGCCCCCATATCACACAGCTCTTTAATTTTCATGCGCTGCTGCGGCCGCAGTTCGCCCCCGGGCTTTTTTACTTCCACCAGCAGATGTATCGCTGTAACAGCTGTATCCGCCCCGGTAGGCACTACGACAAGCCTATCTGGCACACCTGCATTACCTGGACTTACGAATTTATATGCCTTACCGCCCAGCTCTTTCACTCTTTTGCACAAATACCGTTCAACTTCTTTTTCTGTCCTCTCCACGCACACACCTCCTGCATTTTTCAGGTGTAAACAAAGCGTACACGAAAATGGCCCCTATATATATAAGGCTATTACGCGCGTGCGCGCGCCTATACACCTGCTATTATTATTAAATTATCTTTATAGTAATATATTTTGTTTACTTTGTTCGACACCCCTCGTAAACCTACTTAGGGCTTATCTTTCGGCAGAAACATATGATGTAAACAGACCTATTATCTTGTTTACTTTGTTTGCTCTTTTTCCTAACTTTTACTAAACTCTCAAATTTTTTGTTTACATTGTTTACGCCGCCACGCTTTATCACGCTAAAGTATTTTCGTGTTTACGGCCTTTGTCTACACCTCTGTTTCACCTAAATTTGTCTTTCGTATAAAGGCACGCTGCGTTCCGTACAATTTTCCGAACCGCAAAGTACCCTTCGATCTTTCCCAATCAGGCATATTTAGCATGATACTGTTTATCTCTCTGGACGATAACCCGCTAAGATCCTTTAGACGCCCGCCAAGCACTTCGCACCAAATCTCAGCCGCACAAACCTTATGCCGCTGCACAGTTCCCTGCTCTGTTGGCTCATCACTTTCCAAAAAGTCTCGGCGTTCATACAGATCCAAGCTATCCCAGTTCTCCGGCAGCAAAGTATCCAAGTATTCACGCACCAGCCCTACTTTCTCGGATACCTCAGTGTGTGCATCCTGGGCCTTAACGGCTTCTTTAGTCATTTCGTCATCAAGGTACAGGCTTTCGCCCTGCTTCCACAGATGGTAGGCTTCTGCCCAAACTTGTGCGACTTCGGCTTCCGTGAAATCCCTAAAGCTTTTATCGTGCGCCCCGCCGACGGTTATAGGCCAAAACCTTCTGTTCCCGGTCCGGTCTCTTAAAAACTCTGTTTCATTGGTCGTCCCATAGAACACACACTGCCGGGGAAAGGGCACCGTTCTACGGCCATAAGCCACACGAAAGATATCTTCCGACTTCGATAAAAATTGCTTTACCGCCTCAGATTCAGCCTTTCTCGTAGCATACAGCTCGCCAAGTTCTGCGATCCAAACGCCGTGCAGCTGCTCATATGCTTCCTTGCCCTGCACGCTGGTAAGACTGTCTGAAAACCATTCACGACCAAGCTTCTTGAGCATCGTACTTTTACCGATACCCTGCGGCCCGCAAAGAATTATCACATTGTCAAATTTGCAGCCGGGATTGAATACCCTTGCTACTGCTGCAACAAGGTGCTTACGGGTCACTGTGCGCACATAATTAGTATCTGCGGCGCCGAGGTAGTCTATCCAAAGACTATCTACCCTTGGTGTTCCATCCCACTCTGTAGCCTTAATATAATCGCGTACAGGGTGGAAATGGTTACGTGTAAAAACCTCTGCGCAGGCGTCAGCAATAATCTGGGCGCCTTTGATATCGTAAACACTGCTCAAGTAATTTCTCAAACAACTGTCATCCGTATCATTCCAGGTAGCTCCTTGTTTGATTGGGCGCCAGGGCATACTATCTAAAAGTACCGTCCGGAAACTGAAATCGTTATAGGCAACTTTACCCGATAAATTAGTATCATTTTCCAAAATTATCCGTACATTCTTTGGCGTTGACTCGATCTTCCCAGTTTTATAATGCACATCCAGCTTACTCATCCAGTCAATATCTGCCGGTACTTCTCCAAAGTCGTCACTATCTTCAAGTAACTTCTTGGCCAGCTCCGTCTTAACTGCATCATCGTTCATTGCAAATTCCTGCATTGCGCTATAGCTCGGCAGGTTGTTTATTTTGGTATCGACTTCAACGTCAACATCTTTATCACCAAAAAGGTGCAGCCGCACAAGGTCAAAACTGTTGACCAGCTTGCCGCTGATCGGGTCTGTTCCGTGGTGGCTGTACGCAAATTTTCCATCTTCGTACATAACCAGTCCGCCGGACGTGCTGCCGTTTTTATAGGTATAACGCCCTTCACCGCAGGCCTCATAAACTTCGCCGAGAAAGCATTCTATCGCATCGGGTACTGAATATGTGCGGCAAAAGGCGCCGATCGTGCCCGGTTTCTCATAAGGGTCGCCCTGCTTTTTAGCCGCTGCCTGCCGCAGCTTATTTGCCCTCGAACTCTCCGGCCACGTCGAAGTATCACGCCAGTCATCGTATGTAGCAAGCACATCGTCCGGATCTAAACAGTCCGCGCTTTCATTAGCAAAAAACACATATTCCCCGTCTGCCGGTGTGCTGGGCCAGTACATGAGCCGTTCGGCCTCGTAGGTTGTATCGTCAAATAGATCCATACCAATACTGTCAGCAATGCGCCGGGCAGTAGCCTGATACGCATCCGGCTGCACGGCTCTGGCCAAAGGAATCACAACGCGCAGCCGTGGTTTATCCGGCGTGTGCTTATGCGTTGAATAAACTGCATAACAAACATCACCCAGTACCAAATCCAGTATCGTCATAAAGCTACTGTCAGCAAAATCGGCGTCCAGTGTTATCAGCTGACGCTTGACCACGTTGCCGGCAATGCGGCGGCCATTTTTAATATAGCCGCCCACAAAACCGCCCACGTCTTTGATCTCATCCTGCCGGGCCTTTGACAAATTAGCATACTCGGCCGCAGTCTCACGGGTCCGCGTCGTAGTTTGCAGCTTGGCCAGAATATCCGGCCAGCTGAGTTCTTTATTTTTCCATTGCTTAGCTTTTCGGCTCCCGCCGACAGCTATAGTAAATTTTGCGGGGATCATATAGCATTCCTCAGTTCCTTGTCACTGCTGCGGCTATCGATGTCTAAAGTATTGATTTTTAACTTGGCGTCTTTAGCCCATTCAACAACTGCTGCGCTCAGTTCAGGGTTTCTGGCGACAGGCCTGTTTTGGTTGAGTTTAGCCTGCCTGATTTCTCCGCCGGCCACTTCAATGCAAACTAACAGCTTACCCTCATCATTGGTCATAGTTACTATGGTGCATGTGCCGGCAAGCGCACGTTCCGCATAAGAGCCTACGCAGTTGTGTAATTTCTGCCCGACCATGCGCAGCTCATGGGCGGTTCCCGGAAGAAAAAATTTAAGTCTGTCTTTTTGCATAGCCATGCGTTTGACCACATGTTCCGGTATCTGCAAAGAATAATCTTTGTTCTTCTGTGCATCCCATTTTTCTACCAGCCAGTCATGAATTTGTGTAATAGAAGGTTTTTCTGCCCATAATAGATTTTGTGTTTCCGGAATAAGCTTAAAATACATTTGGCCGCAATCAGTTATGTCCCCCGACTCACAATTCTTGAGCATATAGTAGGCAGCATTATTTTTATAATGGTCAGCCACCAGCTTCAAAAAATTTAAATTTTGTTCTGAATGGGCATATATGGGTTCTATCTGCATCCCGGATGACTTTAAAGCCCCACCACAACTGGCAAGTGCGCCAGCCGATAATAACTGCTCTTTATAATCACTCGATATGCCTATAGCGGTTTTTAACCTTCCTGCTTCTAAAATACTGCCTTTGGCAATGATTTTTCTGAAGGCCTTTGTATCCTTAATACCCATCGCGCTTAATACGCTTTGCGGATAAGATTTGCCTGCACGTACTCCGGATATAACACTTTCTAAAAAGGATTCTAACGCTGTCTTATCCATATAATGGGCCTTCACAAAGCCGCGGTAGTCACTACGCCACGAACGATCATTAAAAGCCGTTGGTAGATTAGGGGCGTCCGGTACAGCCAAACGCCAGGCGATATTACTCAACGGGAAAAGAAGCGCACCCATAGAGTTGCCAGCAGGTACGTGCATTGCTTTAATCCTGATACCATGCAAGGATTTAACTTTATTGCTAATAGCAGTGCGCAGCTTAAGCAGCAGATTTGCAAAGTCTTTTTTGTTCTCTTTCCAGGCGGTGCTGTTATGCGTAAGATATTTCAAGGCCGAATGTTCTCCGAACTCCCGTTCCGCCGGGTTAGATATCTCGTATCTGACAGCATCTTTTGTCTCAAAATAAGACTTCATTTTTCTGACATCAAAGATTACGGTTTCGTGACAGCTTTTTTGAATAGCACAAAAACGAATATCGTCAAAGCTCACTTCCGTATATGAAATTCTTAAACTGATATGATTCTTATACTCATAAAGCGATAAAATCATTTTTTCAGGCACTCCTACACCGATGTCATGCACAAGACCTTTATGTTCGGAAGATCCCCTGCATCCCGGGCAGCTAAAAAAATTACCGTCCCAGCTCTGCCAACCATTAAAACGGGTATAACCCCACCTTGCGGTAAAGGTTTGCTCGCAGGCAGTACAGTAATGCGCATAGATGCTGTCATCCTTATAAAGTCCTTCGCCTAAAGCGACAGGTACCTGAATAAAGTCAAACATTTTAGGAATTACGATTTTTGCAAGTAAAGTCCCCATACCGGGCACCCCCTAACCTAAAAGATCATCGATATCAATATCTGCCGCAGGTGCTGCGGGTTCTTCACAAAACAGATCCTGCCCTAAAGTTTCTTCGGCGGCTTTTGCCGGCTCCGGCGTTGACGCTGTTTTAGCTTCAGCTTTCTTACTGCGGGCAGCTTTTTTCTCGGCTTTCTCCGCCGCAGGTTTCGGCTCCGGGTCCTTTTTAACAGGCTTCAATTTCAAATAAAGCTCACACTGGCGGCGCTGGTTATCTACATAACCTTCCAACTCCAGCCGTTCTTCGTCTGATAAAATGCAGGTATCTTTAGCGATTTCCGTCTGCATTTCTTTAAAAATTTTTATTTGGGTTTCCACTGCGCTGAATGTATTTGACATAATTTGATCAATCCTTTCTGTAATAAGGTGTCACATAGCCGTCTGCGTCAAGCTTTAGGCCTCTATTCCACGATACGTTTTCAGACATTATTTTTATTACTCTTTCCACCTCACCGACCGCTGGCGCGGCTTCGATAATAACTTCATCGTGAACGTGCATCAGTATTTTATATCCGGCCGCGTCCAGCTTCAGCATTGATTCTGCTAAGCAGTCTCTCGCCGTCGCCTGCACGATGTTCTCCACTAATTTGCCGCCGTAGGTTTCCAGCCTGCACCAGCTTTTATTAGTCTGGTTCACGCCAAGATAGGTAATCGACGTGTGCCCCATATTATTTTCTTCGAGCCTGGGCTTTGCGTAAGCTATCCGCCGGCCGGAAGGCAACCGGATAAACAGCATCCCGGCCTCAAACTGAAAAGCGATCCCGTGCTTGTACTGCACCGATGTCCTTTTTTGTATAGCTTCTTTAACTGCGGCTTCCACGTCCCACCAAAACTGTACTATTTTAGGGCTGGCCTTGCGCCACTTAGCAACGATATCTGCCAGCTCATCGTCAGCAAGGCCCATCTTGTCAGCGCCCATTTGCTTCAACGCACCGACGCCGCCCTGATAACCGAGAGCCAGTTCCGCGACCTTACCTTTTTGCCGTAGCGTACTGCCTTTGGTAACTTCTTCGATCGGTACGTGGAACATTTTAGACGCCGAAGCTTCATAGATTTTACCTGTCGTAGCGAATACTTCCTGCCGCCAGCGCTCACCAGCCAGCCAGGCAATAACCCGGGCCTCGATAGCCGAAAAGTCAGCAACGATAAAAGTTTTGCCCGGCGACGCTATCAGCGCCGTCCGTATTAGCTGGCTCAAAACGTCTGAAGCATTTGGATAAAGCAGCTCCAACATAGCAAAGTCGCCATTTCTTACAAGGTTTCTGGCATCGTCCAGATCTGGCAGATGATTCTGCGGCAGGTTATGCACCTGCACGATACGTCCTGCCCAGCGGCCGGTGCGATTAGCGCCATAAAATTGCAAAAGACCTCTGATCTTATCATCGCTGCAAGCAGCCCCGATCATTGCCGAATACTTCTTGACCGACGTTTTTGAGATAAGCAGCTTCAGCTCCAATATTCTTTTTATGCTTGCAGGCAAATCACTCTGCAGCATTTCCTGTGCTACACCTTTTGTCAGGCTGGGGATTTCTGTTCCCAGCTCCTGACTGAGCCAGTTTTTAAGCTGAGCAACACTGTTAGGATTTTCTAGTCCGGTTTCATAACGCAGCTGCTGAAGGCCCTCAGCCTTGATTTGTTCATCACATTTGATAGCGTTTTCTACCAGTGGCCGGTCGATCAGGATACCGGTGCGAATGATTTTTTGATCCAGCTCCCAGAGCCGCTGCTCTTTTTCACGTGGCCGGAACCGGGATAATTTATTCAGCACATTCCGTTCGACGTCTACGTCCTGCCCGCAGTATTGCTTAAACAGATCCCACTTTTCGCTGTCATGCTGCGGCAGGTTCCGCAGCCGTCCGCCGTTAGACTTTGTAGGTTTACAGGGCTTGCAGAAATACTCAATCAAGCGCCGGCCGACAGACATTTTCTGCTTATCATCCGGAAAATTCATAGCCTGCGCCACACCGGCCAAGTAGCCCGGCAGACCTAATGTTAAAGCCAGCACCGAAGTGCAGGCCCACTGCTTTACGTCGATCTCTTTGCCAAAATACTTAGCCAGGCAGGTCATTTCAAAATTGGCATTATATGCCGTTTTAAGTACCTCGGGTGAAAAAATAGCCCGCAGTACATCTGCGGGCAGCATTTCACCTTGAGCAAGGTCAATCACCTGCACCGGGTCTTCATCAAACGCAAAACCAAATAAAAGTATTTCAAAATCGGCAGCATCGACATAAGCATAAGTTCCAACTTTTTTTATATCCCTCGACGAATAAGTCTCAAGGTCAATGCTTAGTCTGGTCATGGCGCTTAACCTAACAGATCGTCTGCGCCGGCTGCATCCTCAAAGTCATCGTCCCAATCTTCATCACGGACGACACCGCCGCCGAGAGGATCACCATCAGTTAATTTTTGCAGGCCCATAAGACCGGCAGACACGCCGCGATTGCCCTGGCTATCATAAACATAGAAGTTGATAATAGCCCTGCCGTAGCAGCCACTGTAGAGTTCCGATTCTTCGGTGATCGAAGTTTTATCAGCGTAGACAAGGACCGGTTTTCGCGGACTCGACACATTCATAACGTAGTGCCCTGCGCATTCCGGGCCATACGGATCGCCGTTATTCGGGGTTACGCCATCGCCATCATGCAGGGTGGTTTTCAGCTGCGCCGGCAGTTTCTTGCCTTTTTCTACCCAAGTGTCTTTCGCAGCTTGAGCTGCTGCCTTCATTTTTGCAAGTGTCGCGGTATCAGATTTCGGGATCAAAAGCATAACGCTGTATTTTTCTACACCGTTTTGATCAGCGCGCGGCTGAAAAGCGTTCACGTAAGAAAATCTAACTCTGCCAGTAGTGATTTGTGTTTTTGCCATAATAATTATTCCTCCTCAAATTGGTCAATAATAGATTGTTCAGGTGCCCATTCAGGGCGTTTATCGGTTTCCTTTACCAATGCTGGTTTGCCCGGTGGCTTTTCAATAAACCCAGCAGCAACCGCAACAAAGTTCTTTTTGCCGGTCAGCGCTTCTAAGTCAGTAAGGCTGCGTAATTCTGTCGGCTTGTAGATCAAATCTTCGTTGTATCCTTCTTGCTTCAGAGCCTCAGCCAAAGCTGCAGGATTTGTAATTTTACGATTACTGCGGCCTTCTACTAGCTTCATACCCGGCCACTTCCGACCGGAATTTACCGCTGCATCAAGCGCATAACTTTGCAAAGCGTTGATCCATTTTGTAAAAGTTTCAGCCCGCATCAGGATGTCCGAAACATCTTCGTCGGATAGCAGTTCTGCTTTCGCAAACTCATATTTTGCAAGTTCAAGGTTATAATCTGCTAAATGCCGGCAAGTTGCCGCAGCCTTGCAAAAGCGACAGTGCTCACCAACGCTGTACTCTCCTGCGCCTCGCATAGCCAGGTCGGCCGTACCTTTCACAGCATCACCCCAGGCCAGCAACTCATCAATCGTAAGAGCTTCACCGCTAATACTGTCTAACCTTGGCTGCACGATCGTCATAGCAATTTTGCTAAAATCGTATAACAACCCGAAATTGTTATAGGCCCCTAAGCCATATAGACGCATCTGCGAATTTTTCTCGGCCGATACCGGGACCCCTTTGCCATATTTCAGGTCAATGACTTCGATGGTATCGCCAGCAATAATAACTGCGTCTCCAGTGCCAAAGCCTTCCGGTACCCAGGGGCTGAAATCAAGCCTCTGCTCCACAAAGAGATAGGCCTTACCATTGTTTTTAGCTTTTAAGCCGAGGTAATGTTCCCAAACGATATCGACATAGTCAGAAATATAGTCATTCATTGCCGGAGAATAGCGGGGATCTGCTTCAACTACTTGCAGCCGTTTTTCGTATTCGGCCCTCAGCATTTCGAGGTTTGAATACCGCAACCTGATCTCTGCCAGCTCATGGGCCAGCGTTCCTTCGGCAGCATACTCGCTGCCCTTATCAGGAAACTTACTTTCAAGCCTTGCCGACGGCGGGCAGTTTAGCCATTTGCTACTGCCGGAAGCACTTAAAAAAGCATGGGCACTCATAGCGCCTGTACCAGCTGCACCAGTTCTGCATATTTTTCGGCCGGGGTATCAGAAAGTTTAGTCGCCCCTACCTGTTGGAAAGATTCTGCCAGCTTCGCTTTTTTATCAGGATTCTTTTTGATGAAATCCATGCAGATAGCTTTTACATCATCAAGGGTATAGGCTTTTTCGGCTTCGTCTACTACGGGCGCCGGCACCTCTATAACCTGCACCGGAACAGTTTCCGGAGTTGTGGTCGCAACCGTAGTCGGCATCGGCTCAACAGCGGGGGCGTCCTCGGCGGGCATAGCCGGAGCGGCTTTAGCTGATTTTGCACTCTTTCTGCTGGCCTTCGCCGGGGCGGCCTCTTCGGCGTCAACAGTACGGCTGGTAGTTGTAGCCATGGCTAATGCGCCCACAGTAGCTTGAAGTGCGGTACTAAAAGCACTAAAACAGTTAATCAGTGCCGGTGTTTCCTCGAATTTTACATTTACGTTTAAGTTGATATCCATATTATTTTTCCTCGCTTTCAATTTTGTATCCCGGAGCTTGTTCATCTGAAATGATCGCGTGTTCTAAAGTAAAATTCACGCATATTTCCAGCAGTTTAGGAATAGACAGCCCGCATTCTTTTTGAAAAGCTGCTAACCTTTCATGTGTACCAATATACAAAGAAGCTGATTTAACCGCTTCCGGTTTTTTGGTATCCTTGTAAATAGTTATTAAAGGTTTTGACATTAACACAACCTCCTGTGATATAATATAGGCAATACAAGGTTGTTCACCGGCCCAAGTATTAACCTGGAGCTATCAGCATTGCCGTGCTGATGGCTCTTTTCTTTAATTCATTTTGCACCAGAGCCATAAACCGGCAAATACGCCAAACCATGTTCCGATAGCAATTACCGCAATCTGATAACCTAACTCTTTCCACATCTCACCACGCCCTTTCTAAAAACATTCCAAAGATGACCAGTGATACTGCTATCAGGATCTTAGGGAAAATTTCACTCTCAGCAAAAAAGTACCAAATATAAATCCCTAGTGTTTTCACGGTGTTTCCTCCCCCCCAGCACAACTTTTGTCCTTTTCTGCAGCATCGACTATAGCCGTCAGATAAGCTAAGTCATCAAAAGAATAACCGTTATTTCTCAACTCGAGTTCTAAACATGCTATGCTGCTATTAAAAGACATTAGGGATTCAATGAAATCCTCTAAAATATGCGCTGGAATTTTACCAGAAACAGCCTGAATCGCTTTAGCGTATGAGTTTAAGCCTTTTATCTGTGTAGATCTGTCTGATATCAACCTAAATATTTCCTTTGGCAGTTGTTCCGGCATTAGCTACTTCACCCCCTTTCGCATCAAATTCAATTGATCTAAATACCCGACGCCATCACAGCGTGTCTGCTTAGAAATAACAATTGGGCATTTTAATTTTTGTAACTTTTTTTGTCGAAGTTCGATTTGTTCATTAAAATAACGATCAGCGCCTTCGACTTCGATTTTATGTCGCTGTCCTATTTTGACTGCCGGAAGTGTTCCATCTCGGCACATTGCATAAACGGTAGAATATGCAAGTCCACGAGAATTGGCATATTCTTTAATTCCTGAAAACTTCATATGTTAGCCTCCTTTTATTTTCTATCGCTCCTGCTATAATATTTATAGGAAGGAGGTGATTAATGTGAGACTAGATTATGACTGTATTCGAGACACCATGTTATGGGTGGAGAATCAAACAACTCCTACCAAACATGCTATTTATTTAGATACAGATTTAGTTGCAAGAACTTCATTTGTGTATCTAAAGGAAAGCGACATTCCTACTCCTAACGACAATCAGTTTCTATTAACTCAAAAATATACAAATGAAAAACTGGTTTACCACTTTAACTATTGCATCGAAGCGGGCTTATTAAAACGCTTTAATGCAGGGGATAATACCTTCGTTGAAATTTCAGATCTTACACCTGCTGGCCATGAATTTTTATCCAATATCCGTAATGATAATGTGTTTACTGGAGTAAAGGATGTGGCCAAAAAGTTAGGCATTACTTCGTTAGAATCTTTCACGCAAATTGCGTCCTTAACTGCATTGCAACTAATCAAGGCTCAATTCGGTTTAGTGTAATGCTTAAATCCAGCTTTTACATATTTTTTAGTTCCCGCTTCCAATTCTTTCGCGCTTGGAAGCGGGCCATTTTTTTCAGCGATGTACCACATAGCCCCTGTAAATCCTACCCAATACTTAAATGCCTTTAGGCCTGTATATAACAGCAGAATACTTAAAATTACGACAGCACTAGTCATGTTCAGCCTCCTTTAGATAATTATTTTTTGTTGAACCTTTCTATGCTCCTTTTTGTTTGCTCCCTCTGCTATAATGTAGCTAGGAAGGAGGTGATTTTATGAATAATAGCAATAAATTCTTTGATGTAAAAATGGGTTTTCTAAAAGCCATTGGTTCTATCCCCAAATTTGGGAAAGAATTAACCATACCAAGTAATGGAGAACAATTTATCAAAGACTGTGCACAGGCAATTATCCTCACCAATTTAGGTGTAATTGTAGGCGACATTGTATCTTTAGATAAAGAACTTGAAAAAAATAACCAAGACCCCACCCTTAGACTTTTTGAAGTTGCTGTTAACACTAACGAAAAATTTATCAATTCTATGTTTCAAGATACTCCCGACACTGAATTAATTAACCATACAAAAGCTATTTTGGTTAAAAATGCAGTTGTTCACAGCAGCTCTAATTTTGCAAGCACTATCACTCTGCCATATGTTTGGCTGTTTGCCGACCAAATACTTGGCATAACATTTGGAGCTCTTCAGGACTAATCTTTTTAGTTTGTGTACTTGCTTCAATTTTATTTTTTTGCTGCTTTTGTATCTCAACTACAAAAGCAGCTATTTCTTTTTCTGTACCCTCTACTGTTATTTTCATGTTCTCTCTCCTTCCTATGCTCCTTTCTATTTGCTCCCTCTGCTATAATGTAGCTAGGAAGGAGGTAAATATTATGAATAATCTTGAAAAACTAGCGCAAGAACTGGGCGCTCCGTACACCATAACTATTATCGATAATGAACGGGTTTTATAATGTAACATTAATCAAAACTATGAAATTGAGGTTTCTGGTTTAGACAACATACGTAAGCACCCATCAATAGTTGTATACGTTTGGCAAAAATCGCCCAAAATTAAGTGCGTAGAAACCCTGGAAGGGCGCCATTCTAAGCCCCTCTTGGCAGATACGCTTGTCGAACTTCGTCATAAGTACTCTCTCCAATAAAATCATCTGTGAGTGCTATCGAAGTTAAAATGTAAATTAGATCATTACGTGACAGTTTTTTTCGATCACACCAATCGCCAAAATCTTTTGCGTTTTGCGACCCCAACATCTTGAACCGCCTTAGTTCGCCCATTGGCATTTGATTGCGCCCCCTTTCTTTGGTTGCATTTATGCGCATAATATCTAGTGTACTAGATATTATGCGCATAAAAAATCAGATACAGTGCAGTTTAAAGCCTTTGCCAAAGCTTCTAGAGTGTTAACTTTGACCTCAACCTCTTCCCCGCTCTCTATCTTAGAAATAGTTGCTCGCGTAACGCCAGACCTAGCAGCTACCTCTTCTTGGGTTAGCTGCTTCTCCATCCTAATTTCTTTCAATCGATAAAGCATTCTATGATAACCTCCCTTCTTTTTGTTTACTCTAGTATACTAGACGTCATGTTCTTTGTCAACTGTGTTTGACAACTTTTTTGTTTCAATGTATAATACACTATACAAGGATGTGATTATATGAAGATAGGTGAATATGTCAAGCAATATAGAGAAGAACATGGGCTGTCAATGCAGGCATTTGGCGACAAGTGCGGTCTAAGCCGAGCCTATATTTCAATATTGGAAAAAGGCATTAACCCTACTACTGGCAAATCTTTTGCACCTACAATAGAAACTCTAAAAAAAATCGCAGATGTGACAAATACAAATTTGGATACATTATTAAAAATGTTAGATGGTACTCAAGTCATTGTTGTAAATTCAAAAAAGGTTCATCCATCTATCCCAAACGACCCTAACATTTTCCCCATCGAAAGAAAAAAAATACCGATGCTGGGTAAAATTGCCTGTGGACAACCAATAATGTCGGAAGAGGTTTTTGTCGGATATGTTCAATGCAACGGTAATATCCATGCGGATTTTTGTCTCAGGGCAGCAGGTGATAGCATGATCAATGCACGTATATACGATGGCGATATCGTTTTTATCAGACAGCAGCCGGAAGTAGAGAACGGCGAGATAGCTGCGGTATCTATTGACGGATCTGTTACATTAAAACGCGTTTACTTAGGCGAGGACTATGTTGAGCTAAAGCCAGAGAACCCTACATATAAGCCTCTACGATTCAACCAATCCGACTTTAATAGCTTCAGAATTCTAGGAAAGGCTATTGCCTTTCAAGGCGACATAATATAATTTTAGGAGATGTTTATAATGACTTTTGGTAATTGGGATGCCTCTATACACAGCAAAACAGACCAAATTAAACGCATCAATACTTCAAAGCAAATAAAGTCCAAGAATGTAGTGGACCTCGATGCGCAATGCCAAACCGCTAGAATTTCAGGCTCTAGCGGGGAGCTTTACGAAGTTACACTTGACCACTGCACTTGTTTTGATTTTGATGCCAAACGGGGCCCCTGCAAGCACATTTATAAATTGGCAGATGAAATGGGCCTTTTACCACCACAGCCTACATTAAATGCGGAAAAGGCCGAAACTTTTAAACAAAGTATCCCCGCAGAAATCGAACGCTTTAAGCAAGAGTATCTTGCCGGCGCCATTTCTGCAGATAAATTTATAAAAATAGCAAACGCATTAAACAGTAAATAAAAAAAAACCGCCCGGCGCTACCAACACCGAACGGTCAACGTAATTGCCCACCCCTACAGCGAGCTGATTACTATAGATATTATAGCACATCAGTTCCGCTACTGCATACTCAAATTACAGTAAAGGAGCTGATTTTTTATGCCAAAACGTAACAGAAATGGCGCCGGAAGCATTGTTTATGAACCAGAACGGAAGAAATACAGAGCCTATATCACGGATGCTTTAGGAAAAAGAATATCTAAACGTTTCGACAGTCCCGACGAAGCTGATATGTGGCTCTCCCAAATAAAGTTAGATCTATACAACACTACCTATATTCCTAAATCTAACGTAACTGTAGGTGAGTGGATTCTTGAATACCTAAGTACTTACTGCGCACCAAACGTAAGAGCTAAAACCCTAATTCGATATATGCAAACAGCCCGGCATCTTGAACCCATAGCTGGCATAATGCTTCAAGAATTAGATGCTCGGCAAGTACAATATTTCTACAATAATCTTCCTGATATGTCAGATAGCAGTAAAAATAAAATACATAAACTATTAAAAGCTGCTGTAACCAAGGCCCATATACTTGAATTAGTAAAGAAAAACATCATGAACGCTGTTCCTGCACCTAAAGTTGCCAAACCTCGAATAGAAATATTCAAAAATGAAGAATTAAAAGCGATAGCAGAAACACTAAAAATTCACCCTATATACAAAAAATATTATCTACCCTTTCTTCTTGCTATCAATACTGGAGCCAGAATCGGCGAAATTCTCGGCTTAAAACGCAACTGTGTCTTTGATAATTACATTATGATCAACAACAGCATCCAAGACATAAATGGTAAAATAATTGACATGCCGCCTAAAACAGAAGCCGGGAAACGCAAAATCACGATTTCCCCTGTATTGGCCCAACTATTAAAACCCCGTAAAAATCAAAAAATCTTGGCCTTAGATGACTATGTTTTTCAAAGTCGGAACGGAACTCCAGTACGAGCAAATCAGGTTGAACGTAACTGGAAAAAAATTTTAATACTAACAGGTATTCCCCATAAAAAATTCCATACTCTTCGCCATACGCATGCAACACAATTACTAGCAAACGGAGTCCCCATTATAGAAGTCTCAAAACGATTAGGACACAGCAAAGTTAGCCACACGTTGGATCTTTATGGACACGCGATACCAGGATATGATGCTTCTTTACCCGACAAAATATCAAAAATTTTCAACCTGTAATTGGGTGCAATTGTGGGTGCAATTGCTGAAATTTATGTTAGGAAAACGGCATTCTACCGTAATTGAAAACCAAGCTATAAAGCCACTTAAGCCTTTACAGAATGCTGTGTTACAGGCGTTTCCTCGTAGTTTTCCCAAGCCGCGTGTCGCGAGTTCGAATCTCGTCTCCCGCTCCATAAAAAAAGTACCGTCAAAGCCTTTGAAAATCAGGCTTTGACGGTTTTTATTTTGTTTCAAAATTATTTTTCAACACGTCGTAAGAGGTCACGAAATGGTAGTAAAAAGCACTAAAGTGCGACCACTTTATACCGTTTCAACGTCCGAAATTCGGAAACGGTTTTCTTATTTTACTCAACTTTTGCTTGAGAATTGATGATCCTCAGTTCTATTGTTGAATAAAGCTCGCCTGATGCCAATATCCTCAAGCTACCCGGCTGCACCGTCTGCCTGCCGGAAGCCCCCTTGGGAACAACGATTTCTAAATTCAGCGGCACTGTATTTTTATCTCGCTTCACTAAAATATCTTTTGGCTCCAGTTTTTTCCAGTTTCCTTTTTTACCACTCTGTGAAACTACGGCATCAATGCCCGTAAGTTCATATTGTAGCTGGTCGGCATCAGCTTCAATCTGGCAACGTAAAGAAACTGTTAAATACTCTGGTTGCAGCCAATATTTCAGCAAACCCATTCGTGCTATATCCACTGTATATTCTATATTTTTCCCCTTGGCTAAAACTAACCTTTGAAAATTTCTATCACCGTCATTCTGCGTTTTAAACGCTGCCAACCCAAACATCAGTAGCGCAGCAATCAAAGCTATACTCAATTTTTTCATCCAAAATTTATTCATAGCCCATATGCCTTTTCTCTGCCAGCTTTTTACTTATCACCTTACAAGTCAAAATGACGACAGCCACTACGCCCGGAACACAGCTTAGCTGACAATTGCCACACACACCTGTACAACCGGAAGTTCCGCCCAATGATGAAACAGGTATACCCAATGCTGCTAAAAATGTAATTATTTTATTCTTCATTGCCTTTACCTCTCATACTGGATTGCCTTTTCAGGACATTTATTGATGCAGCTCCCACATAAAATACAATTATGGATGCAAACAACCGCTTTATTTTCCTTCAGAGTTATTGCTTCCATAGGACAGGCACGGCTGCATTTTTGGCAGCCGACGCATTTATCTCCGTTTATTTTTAACTTGTAAACAAACGGCAGCCTACTGCTAAAAGAATACAGCAGATTTTGCACCGCCCCTACCGGACATAAAAAGTTGCAGAATCCACGTCCACCTTGTGTAAAAAGGCCAAATAACCCTGCCCATAAAAATAGCGTCAAAAGCATGCTTGATGTTAAAGAAATAAAATAGCCAAAAATAAAGTAATTGACAAACAAATCAAATAAAAAGAAATTGCAGTATGCGCAAGCCAGCAGGCTATCAAAAAATGGCAGCAGCACAAACCCTGCCAGCATACCATATCGAAGCGGTGCAATGTCAGTATAAGTACGCCAGCTTATTTGTAGCTTTGCCGGTATACACTTACTCAAATATTCAGTAAACGCTCCTGCCGGACATAATCTGCCACAAAAGACAGGCCCACATACAAAGGCGACTGCAAATAAGATAAAAATGCACGCTAAAAACGGTAGCGACATTGTCAACAGCTTCCCATCCAAAAGATGTTCCGTTTGAATACGCAAACATAGACTATGAACAGTCAACTGCTGCCACTTACCCGTAAAAGCAAAAAATATTATTTTTTGAAATAGTGCAAAAGGAGCATAAAATAAAATAAAGCCTAAAATATACCCCAAAATACGCTTGCTTTGAAAACCCATTGTCATCTTCACTTTCATAAATGATCAGGATAGAGGCTCTCCCCTACCCTGATCTTCTTCACTTAAAAACTGTAACGCAGACTTACATTATAGGTTCTGCCTGAAGTAGCTTCACTGGCATAAAACTCTTTATCAAACAGGTTATTGATACCAAACTGCAAAACAGTACCTTTGGCTATTTTATAATTAAAAGCTGTATTGACTATAAAATAGGCATCTTCCGCACCATACTCGCCGGTCACATCATCCGGAGCCTGACGCGCACTTACATACTGACAATCAAGTACTGCATTGAACTTATCTTTATTATAATTTAAACCTGCATGCAGCAAATGCTTGGGAATACCGTAATCAGCGCTGTTAGCGTCCTTCAGGTTAGTACCTGCAACTGCGTTTTGTTTTACCTTACCCTGCTGCCAGGCATAATTTAAATATGTTCCCCAGTTATCATCAAATCTATGGTCAACAGTAAATTCCACACCACGGCGTTTTTCCGTACCGTAGTTTTCATACTTTTTGTATTCAGCTGTCGTCGTTCCCGGCTTATAATGCGTCGTATAAAGAATTTTATCTTCTGTCTTGACCTGATACAGGGAAACACCCAAATTGGTCCGCTGCGATAATTTCTTTTTCATACCGATCTCAAAAGTATTTGAGGTTTCCGGATCCAGATCAGGATTCGCTACTACGTCTCCCCTATCTCCCCCACCGTCGCGATAAACCTGATATAAAGGCGGTGGATTGAACGAATGACCATAGGAAACATAATAATTGGTATTGTCATCAGCCTTATAATCAAAAGCTACTTTGGGACTGATTTCATTATAGCTGACCTCATCATAGTCCAAAGATCTTGTTAAAGCTCCGGTATTTTTATTATAATATCTGCTTTTTCCGTCCATTTTGGTAAAGTGGTCGTAACGCACACCCAAATACATCGTCAGCGGATCGCTGATCTGATACTCATCCTGTACGAACAAAGCTATGTTTCGTGCTTTACCGCCATGGTTTTCGTAGACGCCGTTATTACCCTGCCCTGTAATGACAGAATCATGGTCGCGCCAGTTACTCAAATATTTGCGTAGCTGATCAAAGCTTTCCTGCTTAAAGCTGCCGCCCACTAAAATAGAATGTTTGCCTACTTTTTCCCAGGCTTTCTGCACATCAAAATTATAGGTTTTGCCAGGGTAGAAAGAATCAGTGCCAGCACCTGTCCAGTCAACAGATGTAGGACTGCTGGGACTGCTAAATCCGTTACTCTTCATATCAAGGTAACCAAAGCTGGCACTGAACTTGTTTTTATTATCATTATAAGCTAAAGTATGCAGGTTCGATTCCTTCTGTCCATCATAACCTAAATAACTGCTGATACCTGGTTTGACTATCTTTCCACCGCCGACATCAATGCTGCCGTTGAAAATCGGTTTACCATCTTTATAGATAGTGGTCCAGGGATTATTATAACGGTATTCGCTTTCTGTATGAATAAATGTGTATTTTAAAGACTTATCCGCATCGAAGTCATATTTAACATTCGCCGAAATATTTTCATTTTCCCAAACCTTTTCTCCACGACCGCCTAAAATATATTTACCGTTGCTGAGCTGCGGCAGTTCATTGTCAGGCGTTATAGTGGCAGAGCCACTCGTTGGGCTACCAGTATAATAATAGCCCTTGTATCCATCAGACTTTCTATTTTCATAACCCACGCCAAAAGATAATTTTTTGTTTACTCTTGCGTCTGTATATAAAGCTTTTTTCCAGGTGTTATTACTGCCATAGCTAACCACAGCGTTAACATTAGCACCTTTTTTCTCAGGATTATCTTTCGTTATAATATTAACAACAGCGCCTACTGCACGCCCACCATACAAAGAAGACCCTGCTCCGCGAACAACTTCGATACGTGCAATATTTTCTACCGGCACCATTTCCCATTCCATACCATTATTATAGGTGGTATTCATTGGCAGCCCATCCAGCAAAACCAAAATATCGCTGGAGCTAAAACCTCTGATCTGGATACCTCCCTGCGCCGCCTGATTCATATATACACCAGGCAAAGTTTGCAGAGCTTCCGGTACAGAATTGATACTTCTTTCCTCAATATCCTGTGCCGTCACTACGCTGACGCTAGAGGGAACTTCCTGCAATTCCTTCATTGTTCTTGTTGCAGTTACAACCATTTGATCCAAATTAAATTGCTGTAAACTTTCTTCGGCATATACTGCTGTACCCCCCCATATGACACTGTTTGTTAGAAGTGCTACCATCAGAGCACTTTTAGTCAAACTCTTTTTCAACATACTCAACTCCCTTTCACAACTTTTTCTTTATTATTGAAATAAAAGCGTTTCCTGTGCCCATTCCCTATGGCCGCACAGTACTTTACGTTTATTTACGACCAACAAAATAAAAAATACCTTTCGCCAAAGACAAAAGGTATTAAACAACTTAATAGAAAAAAAGCTGCCACCATTACCTAACTGTCTCACGCAGTAGTAAAGTAATCATCAGGCAGTTCTTCTGACTCAAGTTCATCACTTCTCCAAGCCTTCCCAGATATTTCCAGTGGCATAAGTTTGGATTCGCTCCCTTTTACAGCGACGGGATCGTGTGGGCTTTGCACCCAACTTCTCTATTAAGACCTGCGTCACCTGATGATATCAATATTATTTTTATGATAACTAATACTATTTTGATCTCTCAATCAAATTGTATGTTATAATATTACATAGTCTATATTACTATGTACGGCAACTAGACAGTCAAGGGGGGGAATAAAATTTTTATGAAAAAAGCAGTTACTAATTATTTTACAACTGGCGAATTGGCTAAATTATGCAAAATCCCCCGCAAAACATTGCTGTATTATGACAGTTTAGGCCTTATATTCCCTGAAGTTATTGATGAAAATGGTTACCGCTATTACAAACGTACCCAGCTATTTACCTTGGAACTTATTTTAACAATGCGCAAGCTGGACATTCCTTTAGCAGAAATAAAAAACTATTTAACCAATAAATCTTATGATAACTATAAAGAGCTTTTATGCCAACGTGAAGATATTCTTGAAAAACTTATCCTTAGGCTGACAAACATAAAAAATGAACTTCACCAATCTGTTCTCTGTCTTGAGCAGTTACAAGACATAAGATTTAATGAGATCCTTTCAATACGAAAGAATGCTGAGTTTTTATTTTTAAGCAAACCGGTTTCTCCCACTTTAAACTTTAAAGCCAGAACACAGATCTCTGCTAATCTTTTTATGGATTTAGCAAAGCATATCCCGCTAAACAATCATACCTTTGGTTACATTATCGATAAAACAGCTTTATTGGATAGCCAAAAACAGCGTTATATAAAATATTATTTTTATCCGCTATTCAGTCAACTTGAACATCCAAACTGTGTGATAAAATCTGAAGGTACTTATATCACTGTGTATTTTAAGGGCCTTTATATGGATAATTATGATAAGTATATAAATATATTGTATGAATATTGCACAGACAATAATATCCCTCCCCTTTCAAATATCTATATAACTTCTGTGAAAAACTTCTGGCTTACTGACGAAATCAACGAATATGTTTACAAATTAGAGGTCAAAATAAAATAAGAAAACCGTTTCCGAAATTCGGAAACGGTTTTCTTATTTTATTTACGCAGAAGATAGCGAATAAACAGCCTGCTGCCTTCATAAAGCACTATCATCGGCACAGCCAGCAGGGTTTGGGTAATAACGTCGGGCGTAGGCGTGATAACGCCCGCCAGAATAAATGCGGCCAAAATCATATACCGTCGTCCTTTTTGCAGCTGCTGCGAACCCACCAGCCCCATACTCGCTAAAACGATCAGCGCCATGGGCAGATTGAAGATAAAGCCGAAAGGTAGCACCAGCATCAAAAAGAAGTCCAGATAGCTTTCGATGGACAACATCGATGCGACACGTTCCCCAGCAAAGCTAGTAAAAAAGCTTAGCTCCTGCGGAAAAACAAAGTAGTAGGAAAAGCCGATGCCCAGCCAAAACAGCAGTACCGAACAGATCACAAACGGCAGCAAAGCGCTTTTTTCGCGGCTGCTGAAGGCCGGCACTAAAAAGGCCCACAGCTGGTAAAAAAGCAGCGGCGACGCCAACAGCACCCCGGCTGCCAAGGCCACCTTCAGATAAATGAAGAAGGCTTCAGCAGGGCGCATATAGTATAAATTGCTGGCCGGAGCTGTTAAAAAGCCGATGATGCTGTCGATAAAGCCCCAGCACAGCAGCGTACAAACTGCCAGTGCCACCAGACTTTTCAACAAACGGCTGCGCAGCTCGCTCAAATGCTCGATTAGCGTCATTTCCTTATCCTGCGGCAGCGGATACGTATTCATACCAGCCCGCTTATTTTTCGGACACTTCAGGAGCGACGGCGGTCACAGCAGTATCGGCAGCTACAGCAACAGTTATTTCCTGCTCGGCTTTTTTAGCCTCTGCTTCCACGCCATTGACGGCCTGTTTAAATTCACGCATGCTTTTACCTAAAGCCGCACCGATATCGGGCAGTTTTCCCGGCCCGAAAAAAATCAGGCCGATCACTAAAATAAGCAGTAATTCCGGTAAACCCAAGCCAAACATAAACTTTCCCTCCTTTAGTCGATAGAAATCAATTCGTATTTATCATTACCCATCTTCAATTCGCGCATATACGATAACTGACGTAAACCATGACGGCTTTCGATACGCTCTACCAGGTCGTGGTTATCCTGCTGCGGTTTGGCATAAACCAGGTCAATGGCCGCCTGGTCGACAGCCAAAATATCCGTCGATGCCAAAATACCGATATCGGGTATCGTCGGCTCGGCCGCACCTAGTCCGGCACAGTCGCAATCAACAGACATTCGGCGCATGACGTTGATATAAACGATGCGCTTGCCAAAATGGTCGACCGTTGCTTTCGCTGATTCCGCCATATTTTCCATCAACTGCTCTTTGGCCGGCCATTTATCCCATGACATATTGGTATCGCTGACACCGTGTACCTGCGCCTTGCCGATCTTACCATCAGCGCAGCCGATAGCGATATTTTTCATGGAGCCGCCAAAGCCGCCCATAGCATGGCCTTTAAAATGAGTCAGCACCACCATGGAATCATAGTTAACGATATTTTTGCCCATGGAGACCTCTTTAAAATGCTTACCGCCATGTACCGGCAGCATCACCGTGCCGTCTTCGTCCAGAATATCCACAGGGCAGAAGGTCCAGCCGTTGACGCGCAGCGTTTCACGGTGCTTCGCCGTCGTATCCCTGTCGCCGCTATATAAAGTATTAGTTTCTACCAAAACGCTGTTGGGTATTTGCTGCTGCAAAGTGCGCACCATTTCGCGCGGCAGAATGTTGGGGCCATGCTGTTCGCCCGTATGCACCTTGATCGCTACCTTACCGGTAATGTTTTCGTTGATCAGCTTATAAAGCTGCACCAAATGCTCACCGTCGATATGGCTGCTAAAATAGACCTTAGACCGTGGCTCGCTGCCGCCGCTGACCTGCCTGCTGCCACGTGTGACGTCCTCAGTGTCGGCAAACACCTGCTGCAAGCCCTGCATATTATAGGCGGCCGCACCCACGACGGCAGTACCTGCTACCTTTAAAAAATCTCGTCTGGTGATTTTTTTCATCTTTTATACCTCCTGCCCTGATTTAAACCCGGCGCCGTCAGGCGCCGAAGGAAAGTTGATTATTTGCATCTAAATTATCTGCTTGCAATTTCATTCTAGTACCTGGAGTTAACTTTAAGTCAAGCAAAAATCTACCGCAAGCGGAAATTTTTTTGTGAACTATCAGCCTGTTTACTCTGTTTTTTTAGCCAGCACCAACCAGCAAAAGCAAAAAAGGCAGCAGTTATTGCCGCCTTTTGAATACCAACTGTTTAGTTATCCTGCCTACTATTTGCATTATCGTAAACGAAATGTTATAATAACGAGATTTTTTGCAAGGAGGTAAAAAAATGTCTATTGGAATCATCATCAACTCGGCCTGCGTACTTGTCGGCGGCCTGCTGGGAAGTTTTTTTGGCAGGCTGCTGCCTGAAAAAATGAGGGAATCACTTTACGGATTATTCGGCTACTGCTCTATTATCATCGGTATCATCCTGCTGCAAAACATCATCTCCATGCCGGCAGTCACTTTAGCTTTGATTTTAGGCACCATCATCGGCGAAGCCCTGCGCATCGAAGATCAGATCAATTTTGCCTCATTGAAGCTTAAAAACTTCATCGAACGGCTCACCAACACGGTCAGCAGCGACAACGACGCTTATATCGCCAAATTTGTCGGTCTGCTGATGCTGTTCTGCACCGGCAGCACTGGTATTTTAGGCGCTATCGGCGAAGGCGTCAACGGCGACAGCACCGTACTGCTCACTAAGTCGGTGATGGATATTTTTGCAGCCTTTGCGTTCGCTGCCCATATGGGTCCTATGATAGCTTGTATCGCTGTGCCCCAGTTTATTTTTTTCAGCCTGCTTTTTTGGAGCGCCAGCTTTATTATGCCGCTCACCAATCCTCAGATGATCGGCGATTTTATGGCCTGCGGTGGTATCCTGGCCATCATCACCGGCTTTCGTATCTGCGAGCTTAAACAGTTCCGCGTCGCCAATACTCTGCCGGCCCTGTTTATAGTTATGCCCCTAAGCCAGTTGTGGCGTACCTTCTTTTAAACTACCCAACAAAAAAGCAAGCCCTGACTAAAAGTCAGGGCTTGCTACATTTACTGCTAAAGCTAAACTGCTTCGACCGCTTAATAATAATCTAATTCACGCTCGAAAATCACGCCGGTAGCCGGGTTGAACTTCAATTCGCCTTTAAATTTAACGGTAGTAAATTCGGCTTCATAATAGGAATTGTTGCCGTCTTTATCCACGCTGACTACGATGTTTTTGGCATCAGGATAAGCTGCCAATACAAATTTTTCGATATCAGCAGGAGTTTTATTGATGATAGTGCTGCCTTTGATAAAGGTAGCGCCCTTAACGTCGATCTCTTTCACCTTAGAGGTAGCTGTAGCTACTTTTACATAATAATATTCCAGCGTGTCCGGGTCCTGGAAGGTGATCAGGCTTTCGTCCCCTTTGGTGTCATAGCCAAGCATGTTACAGGATGCCGGTATTTCTGCTTTGGCAGCCTCAATAGCGGCCTTGCTTTGGTATATAGGGCTAGGTGCGGCCAGAGCCAGTGCACCTATACTCAAAGCTGCTAAAGCGATCAATACAGAAAACAGATTTTTCAATTTCATCTTAATTCACTTCCTTAATTTATTTTTAGCATTACTGCTTCTATAACCATCATACCTAAATTTTTTGTTCTTTTCAACTATATGCTATCTATCATTTGCTTTTATTAATTTAATAAAGCATATTTTATTTATTCTGCGCCCTTCATTTTGTAGAGTTTATTTAAATTATGCTAAAATTCATATCACCATTACCTTTGCAGCAGACCAAGTAAAAAATCCCCCAACCTTATGGCCGGGGGATTTTAATGTACTTACCGCACTATCATTCTGTCGGGGCTTTTGCTTTAGCTTCCGCCTCATCGGCGCAGGCGTCTTCCTTAAAAAAGTATTTCATCACGCCGCCCACAAGGCCCTGTACCAATAAAAATTTATATTCGTTTTCGATCCGTTTTACTTCCCGCTGCAGCTCGCGTTTTAAAAACCAAAATGACAAGCCCACGCCCAGCATGGCACCGAATAACGCTCCGAAAAATGCGATCCAGATCGCAGGTATCGAAATATTGATCATTTATCACACCGCCTATCTGTTTTCCTTGGTTTCAAAATATCACATTCAGCTTAGCCTGTCAATCAAAAGACTTTTGGCGCGCTTATTTTTCTTGCAAGCAAGCGGTCAAATATTATATAATATTAGAACAGTTCCAATACTTTTAAAAGTGAAAGGGTTGTTACCAATGGAAAAAATTTACGAAGGTAAAACTAAAACAGTATATTCTCTGGAAAACGGCAACGTTCTCTTGAAATTCAAAGACGACTGCACCGGCAAAGACGGCGTTTTTGATCCGGGCGAAAACAGCATCGGCCTGACTATCGACGGTATCGGCAAAGCTAACCTCGAAACCTCGATCCACTTCTTTGAGATCCTCAAAAAAGAAGGCATCAAAACCCACTATGTCAGCGCTGATATCGACAACGCTACTATGGAAGTCCTGCCTGCTAAAGTATTCGGTAAAGGCCTTGAAGTCATCTGCCGTTTAAAAGCAACAGGCAGCTTTATCCGCCGCTATGGCGACTATATTGCCGACGGCACCGTTTTAGAGGGCGGTTATGTTGAAACCACTTTAAAAGACGATGATAAAGGCGACCCGCTGATCACTTCCGAAGGCTTGGCAGCGCTTGGCATCATGAGCCAGGAAATGTTTAACAGCATGAAAGAACAGACCCTGAAGATCACCAAGATCGTTGCAGCTGATATGGCTAAAATGGGCCTGGACCTGTATGACATCAAATTTGAATTTGGCTACAATAACGATGAAGTTATCCTGATCGACGAGATCGCCAGCGGCAATATGCGCGTTTATAAAGACGGCAAATATGTCGATCCTATCGCGCTGACCTCGATCATTTTGGGCAAATAAAAACAAATATTTTTTAAGGCACAGTTTTTACTGTGTCTTTTTTACATTTTGGCGCTGATAATATGCTATAATTAAATTTAAGCCCTTGGTAGGTGCTTAAATTTTTTGTAAAGGAACGATGAAGTATGACCAAATTAGATCCACGCAATATTTATGACGACTTACACCAGATTCCCGAACTGGGTTTTGAAGAATTCAAAACATCCGCTTATCTGGCAGATAAATTAGAAGAGCTTGGCTACAAGGTGACCCGCAACATCGGAGGCACTGGTGTTATCGGCGAGATCAAAGGCGCCGAACCCGGCCCCGTAATGATGGTGCGCGCCGACATGGATGCCCTGCCCTTTTTGATCGACGGCGAAACGAAACGTATCCACGCCTGCGGCCACGACGCCCATTCCGCAATGCTGCTCGCCGCTGCGGCTGAATTGGTAGGCAAAGTAAAACGCGGCACGCTGCGTATTTTGTTCCAGCAGGGTGAAGAAACCTTAAAAGGCGCTTTAGCCATCATCGACGCCGGCTATGTCAAAGACGTCGATATCGCCCTCGGCCTGCATATCCGCCCTATCCAGGACATCGCCTACGGTGAAATGTCCCCGGCCGTGCGTCATGCATCCAGCACCTTCGTCAATATCACTATCAACGGACTGTCCAGCCACGGCGCCCGGCCGCATCTGGGCGTCAACGCTATTGAAGCGGCTGCTGTCGCTATCAATGCCATCACCGCTATCAAAATCAACCCCATCGTACCCTGGTCCTGCAAAGTTACCGGCATCCAGGGCGGCGGCGTAGCCCCCAACATCATTCCCGACAAAGTTGAAATGATAGTTGATGCCCGCGCCCAAACCAACGAAGCTATGGTCGAGCTGCTGGAAAAACTGCGCCGTGCCGTAACTAACGCAGCCGCAGCCGTCGGCGCAACTGCCGAAATCAGCACTCCCGGCGGCGTTATCCCCGCTGCCGAGCTGGACGACGAACTGACTGCCGAAGTAGCCCAGTGCATCGAAGAAGTAGTTGGCAAAGAACTGCTGGCCAAAGAGCTGGTCAACCCCGGCGGCGAAGATTTCCACTACTTCGTCAATAAATACCCCCATATCAAAGCTGCTTACTTCGGTGTCGGCGCAGCCGCCACACCGGGCCTGCATCACAAGGATATGCAGCTTAACAAAGAGGCCCTGCCCAGCGGCACCGCCGTTCTTGTTAAAATGGTAGAACGTAAATTAGGCTGAAAATAAAATAACTAAAGGCGTTGTTTCGTAAAGAAACAACGCCTTTTTTATTTTTAGCGGCCCCAACCTCCAAACTCCTCTTAAACATCAGTCCACAACATCCCTTGTCTTTAATACTATTATAGTTTTCGCACCATGACACTGGTCAGCTTTTGTAAACATTACGCTACAATCCCTTAAAACAACCTTATCCAGCACGATTTGTCTTGCGGGGGGGCAGAAGTGGTACAATGTTTTATAGTTGTAGGAAATATTTATAAACGTCCATCTTAAAGGGGAGTAACTATGATGAATAAAAACCTTAGTAAAGTAATATTGGCCTCGCTGCTGGGCGGCAGTTTATTGGGCAACGCCCTGTATGCTAACACGGCCCTGGCAGCAGATGTCACCGACAAAACCAAAGTAGTTGACGGCACCGAAACTACCGGCCAGATCGCCGGCGAGGCTACCGGCACGGACAACGCTAACAACAACACCCTCATCATCACCGGCAACGGCGAGATAACCGGCAATAATTCTGCTATCGGCGGTAGGTCAGAAGAAGGTAACGCTAACGATAACAGTGTCCTTATCCACAGCGGCGGCAAAGTAGGCCATGATGTTTACGGCGGTTATTCTGACAGAGGTAGTGCCAACGACAATACAGTTACCATCAACGGCGATGCTAACGGCAGCAAGGTCATTATCGGCAACGATGTCTATGGTGGCTATGCAGAAAACGACGGCGATGCTAACGACAATAGTGTTATTATCACTGGTGCTGAAGTAGGCGATGAGGTTTATGGCGGTTATTCCACTGCTGACAGCAACGGCAATCAGGTTATTATCAGCGACAGTAAAATAACCAGTAATGTCCACGGCGGCGCTACAGATACCTCTAGCGGCGACAGCGCCAACGACAATATCGTCAGTATCTCTGGCGGCAAAGTAGACGCTGAGGTCTACGGCGGCTCTGTCACTGGTGATGGTAACGCCATTGGAAACACGGTCACTATCAGTGGCGGGCAAGTGGTCAATATCTATGGTGGCAGCACTTCCGGCCAAGGTAATGCCAACGGCAATATGATCATTATTGACCAGGACTGTTATATAACAAGCATGGCGGCTGGCGGCTATGCTAATACTGGCAATACCAACGACAATACTGTTATTCTCGCCAATATTACAATAGAGAATAATCTTTACGGCGGCTATACTGCTACGGGCAATGCCGATAACAATGTAGTACATATTTCCGACAGCACAATAAGCTCTTTTCTTTACGGCGGCTATACTAACACTGGCAATGCTAACGACAATACTATTACTATCAGCGGTGATAGTAGCGTCGGCGAGGAGCTTTGCGGCGGCTATACTAACACTGGCAATGCCAACGGCAATACTGTTACCATCAACAGTGGCAGTACCATAGACGATAATGTTTATGGCGGCTCTGTTGGTGGTACAGGTGACGCTATCAACAATACGGTCAACATCAGCGGCGACGTCACCTTTGACGCTGGCTCTGTACTTTATGGCGGCAACAGCAGCGGCGGCGGCAAAGTCCGTGAAGGCAACACCTTAAACATTGCCAGCGCCGGGCTGAGCCTGGGCAATGTGGCTAATTTTGAAAACTACAACTTTTACCTGACCGATGCCAATATCAATAATGCAGCTGCGGTGCTGAACTTGCAGACTAGCAGCAACACCAATTTGGACAAAGCAAATATCAACTCCACCTTGAGCGGTGCAGCCTGCGCCTTAAACGTTGGCGACACAGTAAAGCTGCTGCACAACAGTAATGGTTTCGACACCAATGACATTACTACCGGTACCACCCTGCAGCAGGGCTTCAGCCTTATTTACGGCATCGAGCTTGATACCACCAGCACTGACAGCGTAAACTTTACGGTCACCGAGGGCGGCCGTGCTACGGAAGCAAGCAAGTCGCCCAGCGAGACCCGCCTGGCAACTGTGGGCTTTTTAAACAGCGGTGCCGATAACTTTACCGATAAGGGCATCGCCAACGCCGTCGCTGTGGCAAGCAGTGACAACGGTGCCGTCTTTGCCGCTGCCGGTGGCGGCCAAAGCCGCCTGCACAGCGGCTCTTATACGGACATCAAGGGCTACAACTTTGCCCTGGGCGCAGCCAAAGCCATTACCAACAATGCCGGCAAGCTTACCTACGGCCCCTTTGCCGAAGCTGGCTGGGGCACCTACGACAGCCACCTGGACTACGGTGTGCGGGGTGACGGCAATACCCGTTATTACGGCGTCGGCGCTTTTGCCCGCCAGGATAACAACA
>OGZE01000036.1_pt1 | contig 91783 bp, 164 predicted proteins | sample 1576731 | NCBI WGS metagenome assembly OGZE01 (sample SAMEA3541503, study PRJEB24748) | human gut metagenome | biome: human gut; feature: human-associated habitat; material: faeces | place: China | collected 2012 | reverse complement strand
CGGACATTGGATGCAGTACGGTTCTTATTATCTGTCAGCGCTTTCACAATGATCGGTAAATATACGTTTACATCATAATCAATATACTATTCTTTTTCTTAATACACTAATAGTATATCATCAAAGTAGTGTAATTTCAACATGATTATTTATACATTCGCTATCTCTAAAAAGTCTTTCTCGGAAATGATTGGAATCCCAAGTTCCATCGCTTTTTTATTCTTTGAAGATGTTGATTCCACATCATTGTTGATCAGCCAGTTCGTCTTTGATGTGACAGACCCAGTCACTTTTCCTCCTTTGCTCTCAATGAATTTCTGCAATTCTTTTCTATTTTTGAATTGTGTCACGTCTCCTGTAACAACAAAATTCTTGCCCGCAAGGCTTTGGTCTGTGTTATCATTTGTGTTTAAATTTACCGGAATAATGGTTTGTAATAATTTTCTAAAATCTTTTCTATTACCACTGTCATCAATCCATTCATTGATCTGTTGACTAGTTTTTTCTCCAATACCATCAATGACGCTCCAATTATATTTATCAATTAATCTCATTACAAATGTGTCAAAGTCGTATTCACAGTGTTTAGAAATATCTTTGGATGTGCTATCTCCTACTCCCGGAATAGACAAAGCAGCAATAAATCTATTCAACTCTACACTTCTACTCTTCTCAATTGAATCAATTAATTTATCAATTGATTTTCTTCCAAATCCAGACATATTAATCATATGGATGTAGTAATCTTTTAATTTGTAAATATCTGAGAAACAAGTCAGCCAACCTCTACCAATAAATTTAGAGAGCGTTTCATCTGAAAGCCCGTCAATATTCATTTTATTTCGACTTACAAATGCGGATAATTTACCCAACAGTTTACTCTTGCAATGAGGATTAACACACAAAAGAACTTCGGTATCGTTTTCTTTTGCAATCTGAGTATCTCCTCCACATACAGGACATGTTGCAGGAATATTTACATCCATAGTATTTGCATCACAGGAAATAATCTGAGGGATGATTTCATTCTTCTTTACAACTGTTACTGTTGATCCGATAGAGATATTCAATTCCTTCATAATGCTAATGTTGTGTAATGATGCTCTACTTACAGATGTACCAGCTAAATCAACTGAATCAAAAATTGCTACTGGTGTAAGAACGCCTGTTTTACCCATACCCCACTCGATTTCTCTTAATATAGTATCTTCTGAATCCTCGGTGAATTTAAATGCAATAGAGTGTTTAGGATGATGACCTGTCATCCCAAGTGATTCACCGTATTGAACATCGTCATACGTCATTACCAAACCATCAATCGGATAACCATATCTATTTGCTTTTGATTTTAAAGATTCAATCATATCCGGAAGATTTTCTTTATCACTACTTTTGCCTGAATATGTATATAACGGAACAATTTCAAATCCAAGTTTTTCCGCATATTTTAATCTGTTCAAAAATGAATTTGAGCAAATTACTGTCGGTACTTTCCATGCAACAAATTTAATATGTCTTTGTGCTGCAATTCTATTATCTAACTGTCTCACAGATCCAGAAACCAAATTTCTAGGATTCTTATATTTCTTATCTTCCGTGAGAACTTTATTAATTTTCTCAAAATCGTCATATGCAATAATTGCTTCGCCTTCAATTTCGAAATGACCCTTATATTCAATTGTAAGAGGAATATTTTCAAATACATTTGCATTATGTGTGATCAGTTCACCAATATCACCATTGCCACGAGTTTCTGCCTGTACTAACACCCCGTTTTCATATGTCAATAAACAGGTCAACCCATCCATCTTCAGACTTAAAATACAATCCTTATTACTTGCGAATTTCCTTAAAGCATCTACTGATTTTGTCTTGCCAAGTGAAAGCATTGGATGAGAATGTTTCACTTTTTCTAACTCAGATTTCACCTCGTATCCTACAGTTTTAGTAGGCGAATTTGCGTATGAAAGTCCAGTTTCATTCTCTAACTTTTCCAGTTCGTCATATAGTTTATCGTACTCATAATCGGATATAATTGACTCTGATTCGTTATAATACGCATTTCTGTATTCATTTAGCATTTTTGTCAATTCTTTGATTCTTTCCGTTTTATTCACTTTTTATCTCCTTATATACCCTTTGTTATTTATACAATTTTCATCAACCAATTACCTATGAACAGAGCGTAAAATCCTATCAGAAAAAGAGAGATAAAAATATCTGTAATTAAAAAATATACCAACTCATCTAATAGGATTTCTGCGCCGCCCGTAAAATAAAATAATAAATAAGTAATTATGGCTGATATTACTAAAATCAATAATATCTCCATATATTTTCTCCGTTATTTTCCTGTACTTCCGAAACCACCGTTTCTCACACTTGTCACATCGTCGTCAACTGTGATTCCATATTCCACAAAGATTCCCTGCATAAATCCTGTTCCTTCTGGAATCTCAACGGTTTTATTTTCATTTGTATCATTTGTGATCTTTGCGAAAATATGTCCCTCATTATCAGAATAAAAGTAATCGCTGTCGATAATTCCAACCGTGTTATTCAGCCGCAGACGATATTTGAATCCAAGCCCGCTTCTCGGATAACATTTTAGAACCCAATTTTCTTCCATCTCCACACGGATTCCCGTAGGAATTTTTACAGTCTCGCCTGGTTTGAGTGTCAGTGTCACCGGTGCATAGAAATCATATCCTGCCGATCCTGAAGTAGCACGCTTTGGAAGTTTGATATGATCGTAAATCGTCTTGATTTCTTCTGCATTGGGAACACCAAAAGTATCGATCCATCCTTCTGTAAACTGCTCGTAACTTACTTTCTGAAATTTTGCAATTCGTTTCATTTGTTTTATACCTCCTGAATAATTTCTAGTTTAATAAATTCTTTTAACTTCTTTTTTAAATTTCTTTTTATCTTTTTCAATACTAAATTATTCTTTTTATCTGCTTCTGTTGGGTTGTAAAATGACACATAAATATTTTCTGAATTATTGTCAACTACTTCGTATTCGAATGTATTTGGAAAACTAACTTGAAATTCAACCGATACAGTTGGATAATTTTTATATTCATACAAAGGAACATTCAGTCGATAAACTTGTCCATATTTTTTAAATCCATTCTTGATTAAGATTTCATGAGTGCAATTTTTATGTAATTCGTATTCTTTCATTCAATCCTCTCCTTTAAGAATTTAATGTACTCATTCCATTTGCCAATATAATGGATATACTCTTTCCCTTTTAACATCTTCTTTTTCATATCAGCTTTTATATTTATTCGTCTATATTCTTTGTCTTTCGTAAGAATTTCGCCCAAAAATTTGCTTGTAATGTTCTTTATGATAAGAATGTTACCTTCAGGAATTCTACTGATTATATCCTTATATTTTTTCAAATCATCACTAGGTATTTCATACTTTCTTTTAGGTAAATTCTTAGTGCTGAATGGACTAATATTTGCGCCACTGGTTTGTGGTTTTAAATATTTTGCAATTAATTCAATGTCTTTTGCAGAAAACTTAAACTCAATTTCTTTATCATTTTCTACAATGTCCCAAACAGTACCCTGCTGCGCCAATAATAAATACAGTTCATCATATGGGATCCTTTCTTCATTTCCGCACAGCTCTTTACCTAACGCTAATAGGATATTATGCCCTCTTCCAGTAGAAGGAATGTATGCAACCAATGTGGAATGTCCATAATGATAAATTTGATTCCCATAAGCACATTTAATATAGATATCATCCGAATCAATATTGCCTTTATCGTCTCTTGGATAATCATTTGTATTTTGATCAATGTGAGCCATTAATCTATATGTGCCTTTATATCTCGTGAGATACGCCATTTTACTACTCACCTCTTCCACTGTTATTAATATTTTCTGATTCTTTTGAATTATAATATAGATCATCTAAATCATCTCTGGTTCCTGCCGCAACACATAATGCCACAACAACAATCGCCAAAAGTGTACCTACAAACATTCCAATTAAAAATCCAATCAATGTATTCATGTTTTAATACTCCTCGTATAATATTTCTTTATATATTTTATTTTTATTATTCTTCTCTGCTGTAAGAACAACATCTAATGCCTGTTTTCTATTTGTAAAAACGGTTTTATTTAAATCATTAAAATGTAATAAATAAGCATGTTTGTCTGTTTTATCACATCCTACAAAATAATTATTCTCTACTGTTCTTATAACGAGTTGGCATACATCAAATATGCCAACCGTAGGAATTATCCTTGCATAGTAAACAGTATCTTTCAGTTTTACTGATTCTCCCACAAGATCACCTTTCCTTGTTTTAACGTTTCTTGCACGTCAATGACTCTTTGGTTTGTGCTGCCAGCCCAATGATATGTAACATCTCGTTTGTCTTCTTCATATCTTCCATCTACAAGTACATCACACTGTTTCACAATGTCTTGACGCATTTTTAAAATTTTGTCTCGTTCGGGATTAAAATCGTCTGTAACAACTGGATACATAATCTGTTCCCATGTATATCCGGAATATAACCAGATTGTTTTTTCTTGACATGAAAGACGGATTTCATCCGAGTTTCTTGTCAATATATTGTGTTTAGAATTATCTTTATTACTATATATTGTATCTCTTTTCTCCATTTTCGGATATTTCACACGCAATTCTGAAACTAAGTCTGAAACATCTTTAAGATTTTTTGAATGCAGTGGATCTCCGCCAGTAAATGTAATACCGGCAATATAATCTTTCGATAACTCATCAAATATTTCTTTTTTTGCCGATTCATCAAATTGGATTCCGCTTTTGCAATCCCAGGTTTGGGGATTTTGACACCCCCTACACCTATGACTACAACCTGAAATCCACAATACAACCCGTAACCCTTCTCCATTTAACATATCGTCTTTTGTTATGTTGTGATAATTCATGAATTTTCTCCCAATTACATAGATTTTCTATCTGCGATTTCAGCATTTTTCGCTTCATTATATCTGGTTTCTCCATGCACTCTTGTAAAGCCAAGATATCCATTCATTCTATCAATTTTTGTAATCATTGAACTTCCGCATTTTGGACAAACATCCATTTCTACTTGTTGATAACCACAATCTTCACAATAGCACAATGCAAGATTTACACCTTCATAAAATCCTTTATCCATCGCTCTTAATACTAATGTTTTAATAGACTCTGTATTGTACCCCAGATTATATCTACAATACTGAATTTTTCCTCCATTAAAATAATTCCAAAACCTTTGTTCTTTATCTTGTTTTTCAATTGGAGACATATCCTCTGAAACATGACAATGGAAACTATTGCTAACATATGGTTTATCTGATACATTTTCAACGATTCCATACATTTTTCTAAACTGGTCTACTTGTAATCCGCAAAGACTTTCTGCCGGAGTTCCGTAAATTGCATATAGAATATTGTCTTCTTTTTTGATTCTATCAACATATTCTTGAATATATTTCATAACTTCTAATGCAAAATTCCCATCTTCTCTAATAGATTTACCGTTATATAATCTTTGCAATTCATTTAATGCCGTTATGCCATAACTCATTGTCATTGGTGGCAAGATCGATTTAATCTTTTGTTCCGGTTTTAAATTTCCACCATATAAACCACCCTCACAAAATGCTACTGGGTTTACGCTTGCTTTAAGTTCTCCGATATAATCATATGTACGTCTATGTAATCCACGGATGAGATCCAAATACTGGTTTAACACTTCGTAAAAATCTTTTGACTCATGTCTTGCTTTCGCAAAAATCATTGGCAGATTTAAAGATACAACGCCAAGATTACATCTACCTTCGAAAATAGGTTTGTCACCTTCATCGGCAGGATACATGCCGCCCTTTTCATACCATGGGGACAAGAATGCGCGACAACCCATTGGACTGACAACTCTTTTATATTTTTTATACATTTCTGGAACGTATCCTTCTCCAGTCAATGATAACCAATCTGGATACATTGTTTTACTACTACAATTAATTCCGGCATTGAATACATCTGCATTTTGATACTTTTCGCTTCCATCTCCATGAAGTTCTTTATCATATAAAAATACAATTTTAGGGAATAATACAGGACGTTTAAAACCATTTTTACCTTGTCCTTCAGAATGAACATTCAATAATGTAATAGCAGCCATTTTACCAAATCTATCTGTTGCTAAACCTAAAGTCATCGTGACAAATGGATAATCCCCCCGGCTTGACCCGACACTATTAAGCTTCATTTCAATTCCTTGCCAACCTTGTTCGTAATCTCTTTTCACTTTATTAACAGCAAATTTCTCTGCGTCGTTATATAAATCTGTAAACCCTGATGCTTCGACCTCGTTTGCGATTTCAATAAATTCTTTGTAATATTTTTTATATGATTTTTCTGCATATGGAGACAAAATTTTATCAACCTCTGGGACTGTAAAACCTCCGTATTGTTGAGCTGCCGTGCTCAAAATAATATCACCCATAACATCAAATGCTGTGTCAAGATAATTAGGTTCGTTATACCAAATATTTCCCATTTCAAACCCATTTTTCATAATTTCTCCAACACGCATAAGATCACAGTTAAATGTATCCAGTCTAGCACTTCTATCATGGATATAAATAAAACCATCCTTCATTGCTTGTTTTTCATCTAAAGTTAAAAAGAATTTTTTATATAATTCACTACTTAATTCGTTATAAATAAGACTCCTTTTTGTAGCAACCAATGCAGAATCCGTATTGGCATTACTTTTGTCTCCAATATATCTAATAGATTGACTTTTTTCGTACACCGTATCCATCATATGTACAAAATCAAGTTTATAATTTCTATATTGCTGATACTGATAACCTACTTTTGGAAACAAATCAAGAAGTGTTTTTTCTACAATATTATGAATAAAACACACCGGAACTTCGTCATTCTCAAAGTTTTCTTCATCAATTTCATTTAGAACTCGATTGCAAATTATGCTATACTCATTTTGAGTAAACGAATAGTTCTCACGTTGAGCAGATTTATTAATTGCATTAATAATTTTCTGTTCACTATATTCTTCTAATGTTCCATCCTTTTTAATTACCTTCAATAATTTTTCCTCCTAGTATAATATTTTTTATTTCATGCATTGTGCAGCACGAATAATTACCTTGCGTTTACATACTCTAAAATTTTATTTACCACATCATCAACCAAATTATTTTCATTATTATAAACAATCTTATCAGCCCAATCTTGAGCACATTTAAAGTCTTTATTGTCTGAATCCAGTCTTCTTTTTGCCTCTTTGGGATCATCTCCTCGTTTAATAAGTCTATTCTCAAGAGTTTTGTTGTTGGAATATAAGTAAATTGATATATGATCCATATCAGGATATTCTCTGAAAAAATCTCGATATCCGTCTAGCGTCAAAATAATCACAGTTTTTTCATCCGATTTTTCATAATCTTCTTTTGCAGAACCGTAATACCATGTTCCTTGTGCAGAATGATATTCTTTATATTCCAAAAAGAATCCAGATTCTATTTTCTCTTTAAATTCATTTTCACTGATAAAATGATATGTTACATCTTGAATTTCCTTTTTTCGTTTAGGTCTTGTGGTATAGGTCACAATCTTTTCAAATCCATGATCTTTTACAAGTCTATTCAAAACTGTATCCTTCCCGCTTGCCGTCTTACCCATAAGAATTAACATTTACCTATCATCTCCTGTATATTTGATTAATTCAGCTGCATATGGTAATGTATCTACCCACTCAATAAACATTTCTGACCATTGGGTTAGTTTATGACTTTTTCTTTGGAAGTACATATTCCTTAAATTTTCATAATTCATAGTTACTGTTCTTGTTTGTAACCATGATTCAGGGAGTTCTTCAATTAATGTCTTCCAAATAGTTTTATTTTTGGATTCTAAATATTGTTTTCTTAGCTCTTCCAAGTGATTAATAAAATTTAGAAAATAATTATCTTTTTTAGTATAATCACTCAACTCAAAGCAATCTGTTGTGATAGGTGTTGAAGACAATTTATGCATAGTGCTTGTACTGTTTGCAGTAGTACCAATTTTATAGGTATCAAATTCTTTCCACCAGAATAATGGAGCTGTAATATCTACCGATGCCATAATCTGACGTAGAAATTTTCTATGTTCTGTTCCACCTTTAATTAATCGCTGGGCTAAATTCATATCATTTTCCCCGATCACAAATGGGAACATCTGATTATCATCTCTATTCATAAGGAAGTTCTCAGAAAGAACACATTTCGGACAATCAAATTCCAGCTCATTACAATATCCACTATCTGATTTATGATGACTATTCATAGGTTGTCTCATTCCTCTAATAGCGTGTTTAAATCCCCAAACTTCAGTATTTCTCATTTCCATTTATGCTTCCTCAACTTTCCATTGACTAATAAAATCATAAAAATTATCTTCAACGTCTTTATCATCTGTTTCGATAACTACATCAATTGGTCTTAATAGATCTAAGCTATATAGTCCCAATAAACTTTTTGCATCAATAATTTGTCGATCTTGTTTTGCCATAATCACTTCTGAATAATACTTAGAACATGATGATGAAAAATAATTAATGTCTGTGATTTTGTTTAATTTAATTTTCATTTAATCCTCCTTCAATTTTTCTTCTATAAGCTTCAAATGTGTTTTGCAGCAGTGCTACTCTTGTAAGCAAACCAACTCCTCCCGGAACAGGTGTCACATATGTATTCCCCCATCTACGAACATCATCATAATCAATGTCCCCACACAATTTTCCATTTTCGTCTCTATTAATTCCAACATCTACAATTACCTGATTTGTGTAAAAAAATGAACTTGAAAAATATTTCGGACTCCCAATTGCAGAAATAATTAAATCTGCATTACCTGTGTAATCTTTTAAATTTGGGGTTTTACTGTTACAACTTGTAACCGTAGCTCCTTTTTCGATAAGCATATTAACAAGTGGTTTTCCTACTATATTACTTCTCCCAATTACAATCGCTTTTTTGCTTTCATAATCATATTTGTTATCGTCTAACCAACCAATAATTCCCTTTGGAGTACATGGATCAAACATACTATCTTTTCTAAATCCATCCACATCTTTTTCTGGTGAGATACAATTTTGTAAAACAGGTAAGTCGAATTTATCAGGAATAGGAAGTTGAAGAATAATCCCGTCATAATCAACATCTTCACTTAACTCTAATAAAATCTTCGAGACACTATATGTATCATTTTCATTTTCTTCTAAATGAATGTGTTTGCAAACCATTCCAACATCTTCACAATCTTTAAGCTTTCCTTTTATATAAGAAGAACTCGCCGCATCATCCCCAATCTGTACGACCGCCAAGACAGGTTGTCTGTACAACAATCTCTTCTTTGTTTCAATTTCTCTTTTTAATTGCTCTTTGCATTCACTAGCATATTCTTTGCACGACTTCATATTAAACACCTCTTTTAATACAACCCATATGGTTTCCTTTAATTTTTAAAGCATGACAAAAATCATATGGATTATCAGAATGTAAATTATGTCTTTTAACATATTCAATCTGATACTCATTGTCATAATCATCTACTACTACTAAAAATTTTTCTCCACTTTCTTTTTCAATTTTCTGTAAAGCTGCAATAGCTTGTCTCGTAGTTGTAATCAACTAAAATTGCACCGCCTTTCCGCATACACAAATGCATTGTTTAATTTCATCAAGATTTTCTTCCATCCAATTCATGATATTTAAAATATTTTTAATCATATGTAAATTTAAAGCATACTGTAATTCCTCACATTGATCATCGACGTCTAAAAATGGCGATTCAGACATACCGGAATATACTACAGAAAATGCATTCTCTTCCCACATTTCCTTTGAAATATTAACCCGGAAATCAACCGGATTAATATCTACTGTAAAATCACAATCACTACTAATAATCTCCCTCAATTCATTAAGCATTTTCTTCATTTTTCTTTTCCTCCTCATAAGCATCATTTTCTTTTTTATCTCCACACATCTTATTTAAAAGCAACTCTAAAATCTTATTGCTTACATTTATATCTTCTATAAGTAGTGAATTTTGATTCCGAATAGTTTCTACATATTCTTGATAAGTTTGGTTTTTTTTTGCTGTAGTAATGGAATCCAAAATTACTCCTACAACATACAAAACAATAAGAATTAAACCCCCAACAAATAGATATATTTGAAATTTATACATAGTTGTTAACTCCTTTTATTTCAAAATATGATTCATTAATGCGCTATAGCAAATCTCATAAATAATAAATCCCATGTTATCTTTCTTAACGAAATTTACATATAAATTTGCAGTTTTTTGTATTCCAAGCAATCTTCTTATGAAAGCTAATTCGTTGTATTGTGAATCGTAACGATGTTCAATAATATCATCCAAAGAATTATTCTCTATTAAAAGATACGAATTTTTAATATTTATCATACGATTTAGTTCCTTAAAGAATCGTTCATCCTTTTCTTTGATATTGCCTGCCAGTTCTCCAATAGAATTTTTCCTCTCAATACACAGTTCATCTGTAAAATAAGTATCTTTCATAAATCCTAATTCCGGACACGCTTCAATCATAAAACTATAATCTCCCGTTTTTAGTGCTTTTGATTTATGCTTGATTCCTTTCTGATCAAAATAATCTAAGATATGTTTATTTTTTTGCTCATTGCCTGTGTGTAGCATGACCATATGAGATACAAGTTCTTTTAATTGTGCTGCAGTGTAATAATATTTTATAAATTATCATCCTCTCTTTTTATTGTATAAGACTTTAACCAATATTCAAATTTATCTGGAACGTCAGCATAAATCTTCTTTCCTGTATTTGGATTAATTTCTCCCGTAGGCTCTTTTTTATTCTTCTTTTCAATGACATGTATGTTCAAAATGTCACTTTTACAAATTGGATTTTTGTTGATTTGGGAAGTCCAAATTTTTACTTCTCTATTTTTCCCACTGAAAATCTCATACAATTGAATTCGTGTAATAGATTTTGTTGTGGCAACTTCCTTTACAAAATACATATGTTTATTTTCATTTGGATTCACAGTAATAACTTGTCCCAAACATTCATTTTCATATTTAAAATGCTCTAACAGTGTCGCTTTTTTATATTCTATATTTAAAAATAAATCTCTCAGCAATCTTTCACTATCGATATTCATAATGGTTTTCTCTGTAACTTTTCCGGCATATTTTGAAATAAAATCAATGTCTATCCCGTTCTTTTCAAGTTTTTCTTTTTTAAACTGTTTTTTACCATTGAAGAAATTGAAAAATTCCACCTGCTTAAGAAGAAGGTTAATATCACCAAATTCTTCAAAGAAATTTATTTTGATAAGTATATCTAATTGCCTGCTATTTACACTTGTATTTCCTATGTCTATAAGCAGATCATAGAAACCTTCATATATATTGTCTTTTAGCAGCCATAACTCATCCGCAATTCTCTCGTTTAAAAATTTAATTGATTCAATACCTTTATAAATTCCACTATCGTCGCATGAATACTGAGCGATAGAGTGGCGGAATTTAACTGGATGTATTTTGATATTCATATCTTCTGCTAATTGTGTTCCCATTGATATGTCGTCGTCGTTATTAGCATTATTTAAATATGCCGTAATAAATTCTTTTGGATAATAATATCGTAAATAGCCACATATATATCCAATCATGCTATATCCAGTTGAGTGATTGAATCCAAACATGTACGATGATGCATCTTCTATAATCTGTAAGAATTCTTTTGCCTCTTTTTCAGCCTCACTTCTTTCCTTTGTAGACTTGTCGCAATATCCTTCTAATATTTGAGGCAATGCTGCCTGTAATCTGTCCATTTGCTTTCTACCTATCGCACGTCTTACATTATCGGCATCAGATCCGCTTAATCCGCAAATATTCTGTAAAAATGCAATTACATCTTCTTGAAACACTAAGTAGCCGTGATTATCTTTTAGCAACTCATCAATTAATTCTGACGGATTTTTATTCGGCTCATGCGCCAGTAATCTATCTCTATATGATTCTCCTGATGGACGAATTGACGCATTTACTAAAGACAAATCATTTACCTTTTTACAATTAAATTTTTTCAACGAATCGTATGCAAATTTACTTTCAAATTGAAAAATACCTACAGGACTATCAGCGATATGACTCCATACTTTTTCATCATTCCAATTTACGTTATAAGACTTTGGATATTGAATGTTCGCAAGCTTACAAGTGTCATTAATAATTTCTATATTTTTTAAGCCTAAAATATCATATTTGACAAGTGATACTTCATGAATTTCTTCCATGTTAATTGTTAAAATTCGCTTTCCGTCATTCCAGAACGTTCCATAATTATCCGGAAGTGTCACAGGACTTACGATAATTCCTGCCGGGTGCATTGATTGTGAAATAGTCGTATTAACAAGTCCATCAAAATAGTAAAAAATATCAGGATATCTTTCTCTTGTGTTATTTGGATCGTTTTCGTATTCTTTCTTTATTCTCGCAATATTATCAAGCGAATATGGATTCTTTTTAGAGTCTCTAATTTCTGTTAATCTTTCACTACTTGCGCCTTTGTAATCAAGAGTCCCATCCTCCCATTTATCAGATAAAGCTCTTCCTATTTCATCAATAGTTCCTTTATCGGAAATAGTCCCCATAGCAAGTACATATGCAGTTTTATCTTGCCCGTATTCTTCGATGATATGTTCATATACTAAATGTCTTTGAGAAGGAGATATGTCTAAGTCAATGTCCCCGATTTCTTTTCTGCTTTCATTTGCAAATCTCGAAAAAATCGTATTCCAAACAAGAGGATTCACATCTATAATATCTGTCAGATAAGCTATCATACTTCCTCCCACAGAACCCCTACAAAATCCAACCGGAATACCATTATCCCAGCACCAACAAACAAGTTCCGACATAAATAGCATGAAACCAACCATACCAATTTTTTTGAACACACGCATTTCTTCTCGTACCATTTGCTTATATCTTGGATCAGGCTTAATAATCCCACGTTTCAGTTTATCTTTATACATATCATTGATTCGTTTTTTAAATACAGCTTCTTCATTGTCATACAGAATGGGATATTTAAACGAAGTATCTAATTCAAAATCTTCTACAATTTCTGCGATTTTATTTGTATTTTCAATTGCTTCTAGTACAACATCCATAGGCAAAGAGTTTTGCTGCCGGAACATTTCTACAAGTTCATTATAAGATTTATATGTTAAATCAAATGTGTCCTCATCAGCATATGGAATTTTCTTTGCCTTTTGCTGTATACTCCTACATTCAGATTTGTATTTGTTAATACTATGAGTATCTGTTCCCGCTATTAATGGCTTGTTGTATTGTTTTGATGCCTCATATAGCATCTTGTTATATTTAATCTGGTCTAATGACTTTACATGTGGCTGTATTTCATAATAATCATATGCTTGCAAAAGTTTATGATATATGTTCCTGTCAGCATTCTCACTTGAAGGATATTTACTTAATGGTGATGCAAGACAAGCACTGATTTTGATAATATTGCTTGAAATATTAAAAAATTCTTCAAATGTAATTCTTGGCTTATAATAAAAATGATCAGGCTGTGTTGATTTATCAAGAAGAAGATTTAATTCTTTAAACCCTTCATAATTCTTTGCAATAAGAATCGTATGGTAATTATCTCTAATTTTGTTCTCCTCAGATGTATATAACGACTCTGTTAGATAAATTTCACATTCATGTACATATTTTAATCCTTTACTATTTGCGTACATTTTTTTCTCAACCCAATTATAAACATTCCCATGTTCGCTGAATCCAATTGCTTTCTGACCTAGTTCTACCGCTCTATCTGTGTACAACCTATGGTTTGTGCAGCTATCTAATAACGAGTTTTCTGTGTGTAGATGATATACGAAATAATTAGACATTTATTCCACCTCTTCAATCTCATCACAAACTACTTTTAATACAAACTTTCTACCTAAGAAACCAGAATCAACCGTTCCAACGACCTTCAATTCGTCATTAACTAAACTACGATCTTCCATTTCGTCAAATGAACCGTTATAGTTCCACTTTATAATAAGAAGATAATCATTCGGTTTTATGGTTAGATGCTTATAATCACTCATATTACCGATCTCATAATCATAGATATTATTAATATAAACTTTAATAGGCTTGAAATTTGTTCCGGAAATCTTATCGATGCTTTTAATCAGATCCACCATTTTTCTCGTAATATCAGAAATATCGAGCTGAATATCTACATCCACAACAGAATCACTTTTTAATTCTGAAAGAGTTTCTTCTATATATAATGTAAATTCATTTAACAGTTCTTTTTTTATCTCAATACCACTAGCCAATTCATGTCCGTCTGCTTTTGCTAAACCGCTTTCGTTACAAATTTTTCTAAAGTCATCAACTCCGGTTGCTCTCATAGAACCTTTGTATGTATCGCCGCAATCTTTTAAAATCAAAATGGGACGTTGGTATCTTTCCAACAGTTTATTCCCCAGTAATCCACTAATTCCATAATCTGTGTCTATAAGTACGACCATCATTTTATTATCTTTCTGCTTTTCACATGAATTAATAGCCTTTTGCAGAATCCTGTCTACTTCTTCATTTTGCAGTTCTTTACACTTCTTTAGTTCTCTCATATATTTTAGAAGAATCTTATTATCATCTTCTATGAATGCCTTCATAGCAATATCATTTTTCCCAATTCTATTACTTGCATTTATAATGGGAGCGACACTGAACGAAATGGCGTTACTATTAAACTCAAATCCGCCTACAATCTTTTTAATTGCCGGATTATAAATTTTAGACAAACCTTTCGATACAATGTATCTATTCTCCATAACGGTCATATCCATCATATCTCCAACTAACCCACATGCTGCAAGATCGGCTAATTCATCCGCATACCCTGTCAAATACTGTTCATCCATATATTTACAAAACTTCCATGTTACGCCCGCACCAGATAGTTGTGGATTACCATAATTTCTTTGCGAAGACACTAGAATTGCGTATTTATCATACGGGATTATTTCCTTTATCGCGTGATGATCTAATATAATAATATCGGTTCCGGATTCGTGCAGTTTCTTGTATTGGCTTTCATCTTTATCAAGACTATCCACAATTATCAACAAATCAACATCATGAAATTTTTCAATATCTTGTCCAATAAGACCATGCTGCTTCCCTTCATCAATATACGTCTTAATATTGTTTGTAAAGTTTTTTAAATATCGAGTGATAATCGCCCCAGATGACGTTCCGTCCAAGTCTGTATCAAATAATATAGAAATCTTTTCGTCTTCTTTTATAGCCTTATCAACTCTTCTAAATGCATCTTCGATCCGAAGTAAACTATCCAATGGAAGCAAATCATCTTCTGTTGGATTAAAAAAGTGTTCTGGATTTGTAATTCCTCTTTGTTCAAGAATTACATCAAATACCTCCTCTTCATACATTTGTCTACAATCATTCAATACTTTATAATTCTTCGTCGATGTCATCATCTCCTATCATTTTAATTTCATTTTGTATAATGTGTTGTAAGGTATCTTTCCCCATATCTGACGGAGAAACTTTATCTCTATATCCTTTATCAAAGTAATTCCAGTATCCGACTTCCATTTCCGAGAACCTCGAATACGTTTTTAACATCATAATATTTCTGTTTATCGACTCAAGTTCAAATCCAGCATCGTGCATAAAAATAACCTTCTTTGGATTTAGCTCAAGAATCATTTGGCACTGCTTTTTACTTATTGTTCCGCTCCCTAAAGCAACGCAGTTCCTTATTCCATACGTATAACATTGCATCACTGATTTCTCAGCTTCAAAAATGTATACGATTCCGTTCGTCAGAATACTATAGTTGTGAGAATATCCATACAGAGTCTGTGACATACTGCATGGAACACTGTAAAAATACTTCATTTCTCCATCTTCAATGTCATAATTAAAACGCTCTTTTACACCGATAATTTGACCAACTTGATCATAAATCGGGATAACAATTCCTTGAGATTCTACATCATATCTAATCCCAAAATATCTTTGAGCTTCGAGCGATATATTATCTTTCAGAAATTTTTGATTGCAAAACGGCTGATATTCATCCAAAATTGTTTCGTCATAAGTGAAATTCTTCCCAGAATTCCTTTTATAAATCTTTTCATAAAATCCACCAAAAACTCCTCGTTTTTCAAAATGTTCATAATAATTAGAAATATTTAATACTCTTTTTACTTCATTTAAAACATCTGAAAAATCAACATGCTTTTCTTCCATAATGTATGAGAAAAAATCTTTTTGTACCGCTTTTGGATAATCGTGAATATACAGAAATTTATTATTTTCTAATTTAATAGATATGGATTTTTTTGAAGATTTTGGGTTGTCATCTCTACCAAAATGCATATATGTATTTCGAATTACAATGTTTCTAAATCCAAAATATTCTAATACTTCTTTTATCTTTTCTGGATTGTTCAACAATTCCTTCTTAATATCTTCAAGCATATATCACTCCAAGTTTCTTATCTTATTTCCCCGTGTTTAAATCGTGCCTGTGCAACTTCTCTAAAAATACAATGATCTCCTGAAAATTTGAGCAAATATCCAACTCCTGTATCAGAAGAGTTTGATCCGCTTCTTGTTTTCTCAACAAATAACGCTCTCCACACAGCATTTCGATCCGGCTTATATTCTTCTTCAATCCATTTATCATTCACTTTTTTTAATCTAAATGGTTTACAGTAGTATTTACTTTTTTCATCAAGTTCCTCATCATATACTGTTCTCATTAAGAAAAGGTTCTCAAGCACTTCCTTAATCTGTTTTGAGTTCGACAATACTGAGCTATCTAAAAACAGCTTGCCTTTCATATATTCTGCCAATTGGACGGATGCCAACATGATAATGCCGTATTTTTTTGCCATTTTATCCAGTTCACGGCTATCTCTTACGAGAGATAAATCTTGCCTTTGTCCTTGAAAGTCTCCATCCTGAATTTTAAATGTGTCATACAAAACTGTGTCGTATCCGTATCTTAATACGTTCTCACGAATTTTCTTTTTAACAATGCTCATGTCCGCATCGCTGATTGCAATAAACTTTACTTTTCCTTTATAATTTTCTCTCCAAAATTTCTGAACATCTGATAATTGCTCTCTACTTTCTTTACTAATATCGCCGGATCCCATTTTCTTTTTTGTAAGCTTAAAATACCGATTTCTTTTGCCAAGCAGCCATACCATGAATTTGATTTTAAATTTCTTGATATTTTCCTCGTTTGAAATAATCAATACTTTTCTGTCATAATAAAGTAGAGCCATGATTACTGTAACCCACCAAGTAGATTTACCGGCGCTGGAGAATCCTCCCATCATAGTAAATGTACCTTCTAACAACCCCATTGTTTGTCTTGATAAAAATGGAAAGCAATTAATTTCTTCACCATTTTTGTCATACCCAGCTATATCAAACGGAACACCATTTTCTTCCCCGCTACTACATGAATCAATGAATTCATCATCAAAATCAATTTCTTCTTCCTCAATAATTTTGCTTGAATATCCAGTCCCGTATGAACTAAGTCTTGCTTCGTACCAGTCTGTCACTTCTTCAGCCGACATTTTCCTGAAAAGTGCAATTGGAGTTATCTGTTTTCCATTGATGTCTATTGTCTTTAGCAGATTAAAACCGTCATCATGCATATGTAATAAAATATTTTCTCTATACATAATGTCAACATATATATCAAAATTTTGAGTATTAATAATGTCAATCTGATGCTGTATAGTTTCCCAACCACCCATATCTTCAAAACGTTCTACGATCTCAGGTTTTAGGTTTGATAAAATGGTAATTTCATCCAGTGAATAGAATCCTTTTTTTCGTAATAATTCAAGCATACAAAAATAAAATCTTCCGTCCTTAGTTACAAAATCTTCTTTTTTAAATGTGGTGTCATCCAGTAACAGCATGTCTTTAAAAAAGCAGCTAATTACGTTTCCTTCGATTTCTATTCTTCCCTTTAAAAGTGATGCTGGATATTTTTCTTTTACTCCTGTAATAAATTCGATATCTATAACCAACCACCAACTTCCGTCTCAATTTCAGATAAACTTCTTTTCTTTTTCTTTCTCTTAAATTTCATTTCCGGTAAATCATACTCAATATATTTTTCATATTTTTTATCATTTTTATCTGAGATATTTTCATAATCAACCAATGAATTTTTCAATATGGCTGCAAAATACCTAATCTTCCCATATTCTTTTGGGAAATCTTTTCCTTGCATAACTGATGATAAATACGATTCATTTTCTTTAAGATAAGAAATAAGTAGTTCATATCCAAATGCATCTATAATCTCGTTTACTTCTTTGTAAATACTTGTATTTGCAACCTTGTACCCGAATATATTATTGATGTATGAATATGTTGTATCCTTCAATTCTCTATATTTTAAAATTTCATTATATTCGTCTTTATTGCAGTAGTAGGTGTTCTTCCCACCTACTACTACCTTAAATGCATTGCTGCGTTCTACTTTATTCCCACACTTTCTGCACTTAACTAACATCTATTTCTCCTATTTCATCATATCGTAAATTTTCTCAAGTCCCTCTCTGTCAACATCATTCAATTTACCATACTCAGAAATCACTTCTCTTACTGAAGATTTTAATTCTGGATTCGTACATTCTTTAAACATTTTTCTGATCACTGTGTCAAGATTATCTGGATATTCAGAAACAGTTTCACTTTCTGAAAACGTTTCATCTAAAATATCTTCCTCGAAAGGTACTTCCTCAATATCTTCTTCCTGTACTGTTGGAGTTGTATTTGGTTCTGATACTACTGATTTAACCATGGTGTTGCCGGCTTTCTTCTTAGAATTTTTAATAGCATCTTTTAATGCTCTAAGAAGTTCGTCTGCATCAAGAGCAATCTCTGGTTCTATTGCTGACAAACGTGACTTACTATCGATAGAATAATTATCGTCTCTAAACACGATCTTTCTCTTTTCATCTTTTACTTTACTGACTGTTACCTCTTTCTTTGTGACAATATTTCTACGACCAGTTGATTCAACATCAATTGTTCTGTCAATACAAGCAATACCAATTACATGGAATTTTGTTTTAAATCCCTCAAAAATTCTCTGAGAAATGTCTGTAGAAAGAACAGAATATTCTTCTTGTGTAAGAGGATCCACTTTATTTCTCATTTTCACATGACCTGTAAACCATGTATTTACACCAACCTTTTTAAGTTCCCAAACGCGATTAAGTGCTAATTCTACAAGTTTGTCATCTGCTTTCCCAAAACCTGACCATGCTGCATTCATTGTTTTTGCTGGTTCAAAGTTTTTCTTTCCCATGTTCTCCATATTCCACAGTTTGATAACATATGGAGTCATAATCTCTACGAACTGATCGAGTGTGTCGATAACAAGAATCTTTAAGTCATGGTAATCTGTTTTCTTATTTTTTATAATATCTTTTGTTACTTCATCAAACTTCTTCCAATCTTCACATGTCTCATATGTATAACCCTCAAGGGCTTCCATACCTTGCTCTTTCCCCATGTCAAGAATCATATAGCCATCCGATCCAAACTCTTTTTCACAAGCTTCTGCAATAGTGCTTGTCTTGCCAATTCCTGCTTCCCCAAGCAAGCAAATTGTAAAGTCATTTAAGTTCTCGCTGATTGTACTTCTTTTCCCAAATTTAGCCATTAATATAATCTCCTTTTTAATAATACTCATCTACGTTTCTACTTTTTAGAAATGCAAACTCATCATGATATTTTTCTGTTCCTTTGATTCTAATTTGTTTTGCTTCTTCTAAATTTGAAGAAGACCCAAGGTATATTCTTTCTTTATTGTGACCTATATACACCTCATATACGCCATGATGAAACACAATGCCAGGAACACCATATCTATTATTTTTTTGCAATTTTCTATTTGAATTATTCTCTTCTCTTGAACAATATCTTAGATTCGATTTTCTACAGTCTGATTTATTACCATTCTTATGATCAACTATAAAGTTATTGTCCAGGTCATCCATAATCAATTTATGTAATGCAATATGTTTATCTGAATACTTTTCCCTTGCATAAACATATCCGGTATGATGTAAAAACCAACAATAATCTTTCACTAAATCATAACAATCTGAGTCGATTATTATTTCGTTATCATTAGAATCATATAAATATGTAATGTTTCCATCGACTTTAAATTTGTTCGCCTTCGAATTAGTCTTTTTAAAACGCTCTCCTGCTGTATCTTTTGTTTCTTGCCATCTACATCCGCATGATATTGTTTTACCTTTTTTCAGTTCTTGACCACAAACAATAACGTCTTTTGTTCCACAATCACAATCGCAACACCAGCATACTCTTGGATGACCACCAGAAGAATATCTGTCTTTTGTTCTATACTTAACCGTTAATCTACCGAATTTTTGACCTGTTAAATCAACCAATCTACCTATTGTTTTCACCATCTTTCATTAGCACAAGGGCTTGAGCCCTCGCACTTAAAGAATATTGTCGTCATCAACAACTTTTATAAATCGTCATCATCGAATAAGTCTTCTACTCCATCTGGAAGAGTTTCTTCGATTGGTCTGATAACCATGTCTTCTACTGTGTAAACAGTGTCCTGTCTTCCTTTTGTAAATCCTCTTGCTGGTTTTACAAATTCGTATTCACGAATTCGTTCCCCATAAATACTTCCTCCAAGTTCTGATCTAATATCATCCATTGTAATAAGACCGCATTCAAGATCATCTCTCTGTTCATCTGTAAGCATGTCCTCTGTGATTTCTGTTTTCTGAGCGCCGTTTAACATGTTTACTACAACGCCATACTCTTTAATAGACTCATCTTCTACTGTAAATTTATGTTTCAGTGATTCTACTCTGCGTTTTGCTTTCTGATCTGCATCTTCAGTAGGAAGCGGAATTGTTACGGTAACTGGGACTGGGATATTACCTCTTCTATTGTTGTCGTACTCCATCATCCAGCCATTCACATAATATTTTTTCTTCTCATCTGCGCTCATCGTATCAAGACTTTCACTATTGAACAGGATGTTTACTGTTGCAGTTGAACTCTCTTCTGCATCATCCGCTGCAAGATAAATACGATTAGGCGCATATGATTCATATACCCTTTCATTATTTTCAGAATATGAATATTCCCCATTTCCACGAATAAAGAATTTTGCATCAGAATACTTTCCACTATCAATTACTTTCTTAATAAATTCTGCGTAATCCCATTTTGTAATAAACTCGTGACGTTTCTTTCTACTTTTTTCTAATGCCTCTGCAACTTCAGACTCATTCTCAAGTCCCAAATCTTTAAGTTCTTCATCTGTAAGGTTTCTTCCCTCTTTTAATCTTTCAGCAGCTTTCTCTAGCCCATATCTTCTTCCTGGTTTCTCCAGATCAAAAACATATTTTTTAAATTCAGCAACTTCAGCAATCTTTGGAGAAGTAAGTCTTTCTTTAAAAGGAATTGTGATAGATTCACCTTTCTTTTTATTTCCAGATTCATCTACTGTTGCCTTTGTAAATGTATAAACATCTCCATGTCCATCTTCGAATGAACCATCATCAACTGCTAACATATGTCTGTTGTCTCCACAAGTCACATTGAACAAAAGTCTTCTTTTTACCCATCCCGAATCATATGTTTTTTCTTCCCACGGTTTAAATTTCTCTGTTTCCTTTGAGATGCTAAGTTTTCCTGTCATTTCAAAATTCATAAAATAAATCTCCTTCTGTACGTTAAAATTTTGTATATATGAACGACTGAATTTCAGCCGGAATATAGAGTTACTCTATATAAAATCTATATGAAACCCCGATTTTGGGTGCATTTAAGAAACTACTGAACTTACTCAGTAAATCTTTAATAAAAATATTCAATTCTCACTTTGAATTTTTCTAAACTATAAAGATTTGATATGCTATTTGTTTTAGAGTAATTAGAACAAAATGATCAGAAAAATTACATTACTACAGAATAATCATTTGCAACTGATTCATATAATGTAGGGATCCAAAGCTCTGTTGCTTTATCTTTAGAATCTTTTAGATAACCTTCTTTGATATTGTTCTCTCCAAATAATTCTCTTGCTACCCTCCTTCTGCTTTTTGAACTTAAATAATACGCATATTCCTTTTCTTCCCATTCTGGTCTCTTAATTTTTACACCAGAATACTTCATCAAATCACAAGCTTGTCCAAATGTAATTGGTTGCTCTCGCTGCTTAAACTCCCATGATTCAATATAAATTTCAGCGCAGTTTGTATGAACCAGTTCATCATTATAAGTTTTCTCTACATATTTCATTTTTTCTACCACATTTGGATTAGTGATCATTTCAAGTTCTCCTGTCGGCATATGAATCCATAGCGTTAATGCCACACATTTTTCTTTCACCGATTCATAATCTCTAATCAACTCTTCTTTCTTCGTCATATGATTCTCCTCACTATTTATTTGCCTTTATAAATTGATAGCATGATTCTTTTACTTCATAACAAGTACCACCATTCATTACATTCCACCTACATTCAGAACACTCATTATATTTATTCTTTTTTAATTTACACCTGTTATCATATAGGAGTGCTAATGTGAATCCCGACACAAACCCTACGATGTGAGCTACGGCGTGAATAATATGAGAAATAATAAATTCCATTTAATGTAATTCCCTCCTGTCAATCCGTTGTCCGCATTTAGGACAAAAATCATATTCATCGTAATCAATTTCATAATACTCATTACAGTTTGGACATACCCATGTATCATAAGTCAAATCACCAAATTCATCACATCCTTCACCTTCAACATCAGGTTGCTTTGCTGTGTTACGTTCCTTTAACTGCAATACCTTCCTAGGAGATAACTTTGTGCCCTCATATTCTGCAAGTTTTTCTATTGCATCGTATATGTATGGACATTCTTTTACTGGAACATTACAATTCCAACAAATACTACACGTAGGACATTCACTATCTTTGTCTAAACAAGCACCTAATTCTGTTATATAGGTAAGTCTGTCCTCGCTATTTACTTCTTTCTCTTGTATACCGGCAATCTCTCTTGCTAATTTTGCTTGTCGTTTCCAATCATTCTTCACCTCACAACATAAGGAATATAACCCCCTATCGTCGTCTTCTTCGTATTTTTGTTCGCACATGTATTCCGCAAGATTGCTATCCCAGTTTAGTGGACAATAGTAACAATTCCCATTTGCAAATTCACAGCAAAAGCATTCGTTCCTGATTGTAATATTATTCTTTTTACAATATTCTTCTTTTAAAATATCAATATACTGAAATTCTTTTTTTTCTTCAATTCTATCTGCAATCCAATTCCACATTTTTCTGTGCCATGAGATTGCTTCTTCTCTTGTTAATTCCACACTTCTTATTCTCCTTATGAAATAATGCTTCTTTCAATTTTTACTATCAACAAGCCAAGTAAATAAGTGCAATTACATAATGTATAATTTGATCCTGAGTATATGTTATTTTATTCCATCTTGCTTTTAATGCGTCTGTTACTACATGAACAATAAAAATGATTGGTAGTTGCCATGTAAATCCAAACACAATATAAAATGGAACACAATATAGAAAACAATGTACAAATAAGTGATACCAATTCTGACCTTTTGTCTTTGCAATAAAGTCACATTGTAAAACGTAGTCACCGATCAAATGACACATGATAATATTTAATATCGTCATACTTTTTTATTCCACCTTTCCGCATAATGAATTAATATATTCTGCAACAAATTTTAAATCGTGAAAAACTTTAACTCCATTCTGTGAAATTAAATTTTCTGTCGCTGCCAAACTATGAGCCATCTGTTTTCTATATCCTGTTAAATGCTTTTCGCTATTTGAATATAGATTACAAAATATTGTTTTATCAGATCTTTTATTACTGTCATCTACGACTTCCGCAATAGAATACACTCCCCTAATTCCGCTTGTAACTGTATATAAAATTATATCTGCATTTTCTCTTTCTTTTACTTCTCTTATCCTATCTTTTTCACTCCAATTTTTTACAATCGGATTATAATACTCACATTTTAATAACGGAATTAATTCATCTCTCCATTTTCTGCCAGAACATGTTCCGCCCAAAAATACTTTCATTTTGCTCCTCCTTTATTCACTTTATCCTTCAAAAATATTGTTAATAAACTGTGTAACTAAATGTGGTTTCACTTTTAATCCTGCGGCTTTTTGGTGTCCACCACCGCCATATCTCTTAGCGACCTGACCTACGTCAATATTCTCTTTAATCGTCCTATAAGAGATTGAGTATGTACCAACATTTACCATCGCAACATAATCTAAATTCGGATTCCTAGTACACAACTCATTTCCTAGTTCACTAAAGTATTTTTCTGCAAAGACGACTCCATATTTATATTCTCCATCGCAGCTAATAATCAATTCTTTTTCTTTTGAATCAATGTATTTATCAATTTCTTTTTGGTTAAACTGTAATAATAATTCATCTTCTTTGTCAAACCTTAAGAATGATTTTCTACTTTTGAATTTATCTAAACACCATTTTACGAATTCATCTCTTCCATATAAGTAGAGTAAGTCATTCATTTTCTTAGAAATAAGACCCATATTACCAATTTCTGTCCATCTCCAAGTATCATAATTGGTTACAAGCTTTACAAAGTCTTTTACATCTTCTTTCAGGTATTTGTGTTCAATCAAGTATTCATAAAATAACTCTGTCCCACATGTTTGCAATCCTTTTTTGTTATTCATTGTTTCGACAACACACCAGTCATACTTATTAAGGTCTAATGCTGTTTTATGATGATCAAATAATCTGAAATTATTTTTATATTGAAGATTAATCATGGAAGCCAAATCATCCTTAATACTAATGTCTGTAATAAAACATGTATCACGTTCTTTGTCTATTTTAGAAATATATTCTCTTACAAGTACATCTACTTCATCATAATTACAATATGTAATATCTACATTTTTACCAAATGTCAATTGTGCCAGAATCGCACAACCAATTCCATCTAAATCCTGGTGTGTGAATAATTTAATCATTCTCTCCATTCCTCCTTGTTATATTTCATTGTCAGCCAAACTTGTAAAGCCACTTCTATTGTCCTTCCTTTATTCTCCCACTTTCCATTTAACATACGCCATCTTTCCCATGCCCAAATGGATGGAATAGAACCATCGTCTTTAACAATATTTGTATTATTACCAACACTACTAGCCCACTTGTCAAATGCTCTCCAAGCTGTCTTAAGAATTTTAGGACGTTCTCTCCCAGATGTTTTTATTCCAAAATATTCATATACAATTGCTGCAAGTTCTCTATCACTTAATCTTGTCAACTGTTTTTTTATATAATCTGCATTTGTCATGTTCCTACCTGCTAAATTCCAATTTCTGGAATCTCAATAAATTTCGATAGTAATCCTTCATGATAAAATACTTTATCGTTTTCAGTAATTTCTTCTTCATTAAACTTTCTCAGCACAAATGGTAATGTATAATTGTTTAAACATTTAAATTCATATTCTCTTTCAATAATATTTTTTACAATTCCCTTATAATATCCATTCGTTCCGGTAATTTTGCGTAAATAAAATAGTTCAATTCTAAATGGAATGTTGAAGTATCCTTTAATTTGCCATTCTATTAACTCTCTCTTTCTTATACAGTCTTCATATTTTCTCACATCAATAACAATTTCATCATTAGAGAAAAACGCAATATCACTAGCGGAATATCCTAATTCATCAATAAGAACTTCTAATACAAGTCCCATTAAATATTTTTCATAAGTCACTTGCCGTTTTGGGTTACAGTTTCCTAAGATAACTTGTCTAATATATTTACTATTTACAATATGCTTATTCTTCGTATATCTTCCAACAAATTCTTCCCATGTATCAGCATTACTAAAAATACTTTTATCATAAAATTTTAATGCTGAAAAATTTGCCTTTCTCATATCAATACTAATAAACAGTTTCCCAACATTTGATGATTTATAAATATCTTTGCTTGGAAGATCTTTATATTTTACTGAATATTTTCCCATATCTTCTTCGTTGAATCTCTTGTATCCATCAGAAATTTTGATATCATTTATCGCTGCATTTTTTACTCGATTATATTCTTCAAGATAATCTTGCTCACACTTATATTTCTCTAATTCTCTCACGAAAATGTTCCATTTATCCAATGTGTTATAATAACTATCGTATAATTGAAGCCTCTCTGTGAAATATGGTTCTTTGTATAATCTCAATGGGATATTACAATCCTTGCAAAAGCGTTCTTTTAATTTCTCAGAAACTTCCATTAAATATCTCCTTTCACAATTCTTTCATTTACATACATTTTGAATTCCTCAATTCTCTTGTAGTCCGGCGCACTCGGTAATGAAGTATTCTCTTTGGCATAATCAAATTTCTTTTCATACTCATTTAATAAATCATAAAATTCAGAAGTTGGTTGTCTGTTACTATCTAAGTATTCTCCGTTTCGTATACTCATAAGTAAATCATGTTCGTTTTCTCGATAAGTAACGATTTCTTCTTTTTCAAGAATATCAATGCACATCATGTATAATCTAATCAAATGAGCCATATGCTTTCCAAGTTTGTCCTTGTTCATTGCCTTTTCGTTTCGCCTACCGATTTTGTTATAACTACTTACAATAGCTTTCATCTCATTCCACATACCAGCCCAATCTCTTAGAGGATAATGTCGCAAGTCAATATCCATAAAAATTTCAGTATCATAACCTTCCTGCACTGCTTTATCTGTATAAAGATTGAGTGATCCATCATTCATTGGGAAGTAACGGTTTTTAAAGTCATAGCTTGCATTATTGATTGATTTTAAAATGTACTCTTCGTTTTGTGCCTGTCCAACTAATCTAGCAGCTTTGTTTTCCATACGCCTTAATTGACTTGAAGCGTATCCTGCAAAAGAATTAATACAAATCTTGGATAAGAACATTTTTCTATTATTTAACAATTCTCTTCCAACATCAGACAAATATAAATAATGTTCAGGTTTACATCCTAAAATTTCAATAGTGTTAGGATTATTTGATTTTAGTAATTGTAAAATTTTATTGAATGAATAAACTGTTGTATCTGTATCAATCTCTACAACCTGTTCAAAATCTTTTCCAAGAAGAATTTCTTTTTTACTGTTTAACGCAATTCCTCTTACGTCTAAATCACTGTCTTCTTTATCCATTCCATATGCGTGGCTGCCGCCAAGCGTAAGTAAAATAATATTGTTACCTAAGTGCTCATTCTCTTTTAAGAAATCATATTCTTGTTTCTCTATCGTTTCTTTAATTTGTTTCAAATTCATACTCTTTACCTATTATTATATTTCTTAACTAACTGATCTCTTGTAACACCGAGTAATTCCATGCAATAATCCAGTAACACATTGTCAGGATAATCTTCTTTTCTACAATACTTGCAGCTATCCGGCACATAATGCTCACAGTCTGTACAACTGTCGTATTTACAATGTTTTTTCATATATTCATACATAATGTCATAGTCATCTAAATCTGGATGTAATTTACAATGTTCTCCTACATAACCATCTTCTTCAGCGCATTCATCACAACACCATTTTGTACAACAAGTTTCACATGATACATATTCTCCACAATCAGCGAATGTTTCTCCACAATTATCACATGTATAAAATTCTACTCCCATTATTCATCCTCCTCATCAATCGTAACTACTGTCCTCTCCGGGATAATCTGTTCAGGAATAACCTTCTTTACGATTTTATGTACTTCTTCCAAAGACATTTTTCTAATTCTTCGTAATTAATATTTAATTCACTCCTTAATAAAACTAAATTGTGAACTACCAACAAGCTAAAGCTCAGTGGGCTTCCTGTTTCTACGACCTCGCAACCTACTATCTCCACAGGCGTAAATTCCGATAGTTCCTACCGTACTAAAATATATCTAAGCTACACTTAGTATCTTTAATCCTTCATTTAGAATATTTATCGCAGCATTAATGTCTCTATCATGATGTGTATGACATTGAGGACATGTCCATTTCCTAACAGATAAATCTTTTGTATTTGTATTAATATATCCGCATACATTACAAGGCTGGCTTGACTTTATAAATCTTCCAATTTTAATATACTGCCGATTATTCCAATCAGATTTATACTGTAATTGTCGTGTTAATTCGTACCACCCACAATCTTGAATTGCTTTTGAAAGATGATGATTCTTAACCATATTACTTACTGCCAAATCCTCAGTTACTATTACTTGGTTTTCGCTAATTAGTTTATGAGAGATTTTATGCAAGTTATCAATTCTGGTATTATGAATTTTCTCGTGGATCCTTGCCACTTTAATTCTTTGCTTATTCCAATTCTTACTACCATTAATTTTATGTGATAATTTTCTCTGTTCTTTTACTAATCTATTTTCATATTTTTTAGTAGTACGAATATTATCAAATTTTTCTCCATCAGAAGTGATAAGTAAATCTTTAATTCCTAAATCAATACCAATCATACATCCAGTAGATCCCAATGGCGTATGTCCTGTTTCCACAAGAATAGATACAAAATATTTTCCACTTGGAACTTGTGAAATCGTAGCAGATTTAATCTTACCAGTAAACTCACGATGCACTTTTGCTTTAATCCATTTAAGTTTCGGAAGTTTAATTTTGTTATTATCAAAAGAAACTTCTATATTCTTTCCTGTAATATTGGTTGTATATGATTTCTTATGATTTTTCTTGCTCTTAAACTTCGGATATCCAGCATGTTCCTTGAAAAATTTCTGATATGCAAAATCCATGTTATATATCGCATTTGTCAGTGCAAACTTATCTACTTCTTTTAGCCATTCATATTCTTTTTTTAATTCTCTGTTGCAGTAATTATTACAGTCCGTTTTGCTCATACTCTCTTTTGATTGTTCATATTTATCTTTTCTATAAGAAAGAGTTTGATTATATACAAATCTACAACAACCAAATGTTTTCTGAATTTGTTCTTCCTGTTGTTTATTAGGATAAATACGATATTTATATGCTTTTAACATTTACTTATCACCACCTTTCATTTGTGTTATTCTATTTTTATAAAGGCTCTTTACCCATCATCTAAAGCTAATGGGATTGCGAGCTATTTAATTTTAATTCAATTTTTACATTCTGCCATTTTTTATAAGCGTCTAAATACAATTCATTTTTATCACCGTTATATGTAAGTTCGTAATACATACCGTCAGAAATATTTGTGCTTAATAATGCTTTATGATTCTGCAAGGTCTTACAGTACCAAACCACGTATACATCTTCTTGTGTGATAAGTACATTGTCTGTTTTGTCTACATTTTCATTGAAATAATTCACTACGTTTTCTTTGCATAAAGCAATAAATTTTTCACTACTCATAATTTTATTCTCCTTCTTCTTTTCTAGTTTTTTTACAATTTCTATGGTATCTTCTAATATCTTTTTTAATTCTAAATATGATTGGTTTGGCTTAGATTCTTCATCATGGTCTCTTGTAAACGATACACATTTACCATTTGACTTATCTTCTACAATCAAAAATTCTGCTTTATCTTTAATTGCTTCAAACTGCTCGTGCCAAACTCTTACATGTCTTACATTGCTAAAATCTAATCCAGATGGTTTTGCCATATTACTTACGCCCCTTATTTATAAATACAATTCATATTTTTCTAACTTATCTTTCCAAAACTCCTCATATTCTTTTGTAGATAATCTTTTCTTTAACTCGGCGAATGAAAAGATCCCCTTGTCTCTTTTGTACGTATAACGAATATGCACGCTTTTAATATCTTTGACTTTCATTTTTAAAATCTTATTTTGTTTTTGAAAACAGAATATTTCTCTTTTAAAAAAAGTTTTTTTGATTTCAGAATTTGGTATCTCCCCTTTTAAGATCATTCTCCTAATATTGTCTACATCGATATCTTTTACAACTTCAAAATTTTCTCCTTTGTTATCTATATATCTCAGTTTGTCGCCATAAATATAAATAAAAATTTCTTCATTAATAACTAGATACTTTGACTCTGCATACATTGATTTCATTTCAATTCCCCCTCAATATCCTTTAACTCCATCTTCTTTTTCTTTGGCATCCTTATATAAAATGGGTTTTCTTTTTTATTTATCGGCAACGTTATAGTTGTATCATAAGGATAGTCATACTCTATAAAACGTTGCGATATTCCAAACCCTGATTTAACAAAAGAAAATCCAAAATCATATTTTAAAAAATCTAAATTTATTTTTGGTATTTTAATTTCGTATTCATTATCTACAAGTTTTTCGTTATATGTTAAAGTTAAATAGTATTCGCCATTTTCTTGGTGCAACTCGACATTTTCTAATGTTTTATTACTACTCATTTTCTTTATCCACCCCCTATGAAACGAAAGTTTCATCTTATTATTTTTCTAAATACTGCATATAGCTGTGACACCATATGCAGCTAAATTTATAACATTCTTTCCAATGTATCTGAAATTCTATGGAAAATACCGTCAAATTTATTATTTACATCTTCATAAATATATCCAATAAATAACGTGATAAATCCAATTATTACAAGAATTATTGCCAACATTATTATGCAACTTGCAATATCAAATAATAAATTAATCATATTATTCACCGTCTTTCACAACTGCATTTGCGCCCTGGGTAGTCACCCATCCGTGCTGTAATCTTGCTTCGGCTTCTTTCATTCGAATTAACTCGTCTGTAATAGATTCAGATTTTAATCTATTCGCTTCTGCCTCTGCTTTTGCTTTCGTAACCTCAATTTGTGCATCAGCTTCAGCCTGGATTCTTTCAGTTTCTTTCTGCACTTTTACTTTCTCCTGCTCTGCCTCTGCTTGTTGTTTTTCTTGGAGAGCCTTTACTCTCGCATCAATGGATTCTTTCAGCTTATCGTCAGGATGTACATCAATAATAGAAGCGTCAAGAACCTCGACTCCAAATGACTGTGTAAACTCTTTATTTAGATAATCAGTTAGCTTATTGTTAATCTCAGATCTGTTCCCACTATAGATTTGCATCATACTGTAATTCGTCGTGATTTCAGAGATTTTTGATTTTAACACTGTTTTTACTCTTTGCTCAACAATATCCTCTCCATTCATTCCCTTAAACTTTTTATATGTATCAACAACTTCTTCTGGTCTATATCTGTATGACATTTGAAAACTAATTGAAATACTTGCATCATCAGATGTTGCTACTTTAAATGAATCATCACCTTCGCTACCTTCTCTCTTATCTTTAGAAAGAATCAATTGTTCATTTCCAATTGTAAATTCTTTTACTTTTAAAAATGGATTAATAAAATGGTATCCTTGACTTAACGTTTCATCCTTAACGCCACCTTTCATAGAATACACAACTCCAACTTTTCCAGTATCAATTTTCTTAAACGATTTAACTGTAAAGAAGCCTCCTACAACCGCTGCGACTACAACAATTCCTACTACCAATCCTTTTTTACTCATGTTTTTCTTTCTCCTTTTTATTTGTTTTTTCTTTACTGATGTCCTTATTTAATTTTTCATCATCTCTTTTCATCGCATTAATAACTTTATTACCGATGTAAACCACCAACAAAGTTGCAATCGCAAATCCCATTGCTGCAAGTAAAAATACTACCCACATATATATCCCTCCTATTCTATTTGTTTTATAATTTATATAACACAATGAGTCAAAAAATAATAAAGCCTTCAAAGACTCAAATATTTATTCTCTTACATATCCCACTAATTTGTCACAACACCATGTTTCAATATTATCTATATCGTTTAAACTAAGCGGTTCGTCGATTAATCCCACTTCGTATCTACAACCTTTTAAATGTCTATCTCTATCTCCTACTACAATTGCTTTTGGTTTTCTCTTTTTAAAATATTGAGGTAGATATTTCGGCACGTCCTCTTCTATAAACCTCTTACACATGTTATTTTTGACAAATACAGGAATATCATATTTTGCTGATAGTCTAGCCACTGAAACAGTTTTACCAATTCCACGATCATATCTCGTTGTGTAATTCACCCAACTATCTTTTTTATTTTTCAGCACCTGATCTAAGTAGTATTTTAATTCCAAATATGTAGATTCATATTTTAACCGATATGATAAATAGCTGCATAGCTTATATAATTTCATCTCTATCTGATCCATCCTCTTCTTTTTTATTCACTCCAATGTTCGCTATTTTATAAAGAATATCATATACTAATTTATAAAAATTATATTTTTGCGATTCAAATTTATATGTCATACAACAAAGCAATATAATCATTGGTGCAAACCAACCGCTCAATATTATAATTACAAGAGCTTCTCCTATTTCGGCAACTTTTTTAACGTTATAATCATATTCGCTTTTTCTTAAATAACTAAGAATCAAAAACGTCCATGAAATAAATCCAACTAATATCCATGACATGACAATAAAAATAATTTTAAACATTCGTCACTCTCCCGTTACAACATAAAATCAGGAATTTGAATTTATCTTACAATAATAAACGATTCTCCATTTTGGTTCACAACACCGATACTATGTTTTCCTTTTAATAACCGCATGATACTAGCAACTTCTTTTCCACATTCATGGCACAAATCTTTTTGCTTAGAATTAGGTGTTACATTTTGAAAAGATCCAACGGATAATTCCGGTAATACATAATTAGGTGTATGTTCACACTCTTTACCACATAGATCACAATAATATTTTTCTTCGACTTTTTTCATAATTTAACTCTCCATTTCTTCAAGTATTTCTCTTATCTCTTTATTTTGTTCTTGCCTTAATTTTGATTTGAACATTCTTCGATTTTTCTTTTTCATTTTAGACCATCCATTGTGATTGTTCGCCCAACATGCATACCGTTTGCTAAACCACGACTGACCATATTCTGAAAACTGTCTTCGAGAGACTTCATTCGACTTCTTCATTTATTCACCTCAGATCTCAATGTAATTCCATCTTTTCTTATCTTCATATTTCCATTGAATTTGTCCTTGATAAACTCTAGTCTCAATATCCTCTACATTGTCCATGCCTAGGATAAATTCTCTATAAGAATCAATATCTCTCTCGGATAAACCATGAATTGCTTTAAAAATACCCAGATTCCTACAAATATGCTCTACTGACCATTCATAATCTGTAAGTGAAAGCTGTCTTTCAAATTCTTTTACATTTTCATCTACTTCAGCTTTTGCTTCTTCATATGTAAAATAAACTTTATCTGGACGGATTGACACATGATCAATATGATGCTGCCACATTGGATATTTCTTTACAATCCTATATCCATCTTTGGTAATTTCATCTTCAATAACACCATGGAAAATTGTACAATCCTTTACTAAATATCCTAGATCAAATGCCTTCTTGATTGTTTCTGGTTTCTCAAAATAAATCTTATATTCTAATTCTTCTAATGTTAAATCTGAATATGTTATTTCAAACAACCTCGTATCATATGTCCAACCTTTTGGTAATTTCTTGTATTTTGTTTCGCTCTCAAATTCATCAATTGGAATTCCGTTTACAAGCCTTCTTTCTCTTGCAGCTAAATAATCAATTACAACTGCATCTGAAAACTGCTCGTCCACCATTCCATTCTTTACTGTATACCTTCCATTTCCTTCGCTGTGGCACCAATAAACAATGTCACCGTTTTTGAATCTTTTCTCAAATCCTTGTTTCATATATCACCTCTGTCCGCCACTGTTCTTATTGAATACGCTCCATCTCTTCATTAGAAATTTTGATCACGTCAACCTTATATCCGAGTTGTCTTAATAGCATTGACCAATCCCAATTATTTAAACAGTGACCACTTGTTTCAAACCCATTGCTGTATTTTAAAATACCTCAATCTCCGGATTCATTTGTTGTTATCATTGCTATCTGATCCGAAATAATCTTCTTTTGTCAAATAACCTAATACTCCGTTAAGTCCAGCAGCTTTTACGATTTTTACAGCCATAGAAACCGGAATATAGTTTTCACACTTACCATTTTCATTTTTAAGGATTCCTTTGTATTTTCCGTAATCTTCTAGTTGATCAATGACCATATCCATGTCGAATGCTACCGGTTGTTTATCAATCAGATCATCGATATATCCAACACCAATCGACAGTTGACCTGGAGAAAACCCTGTTTCTTTTACAAACTGTTCCGATAATTTTTGTTTATCAATAAATTGTTTGTTCATACTTTTATTCTCCCAATGAAAGTTCTCTTTTATATTTTCTCTATACACTTGTATAATTGTATTTAGAATTATTTGTGATTTTCAATTCATCTTTAATCTCATATACATCTGAGTCAAAACACGATATTCCCCAAATTACTCCATCCAATAATGAAACTGCACACAAATCATCATTTGTAGCAAGTTTTATAAAATACTCATTCCCAAAAGAAAATATATGCCCTCTCTGAATCTTTGTAACTGGAACCATTGCTTTATTTTTTGTTATAGTTATCATATTATTTTGATTTTCTAAATTCATAATCTTAATTGCTTGACGACAAATGACATCTTTTAATTCTTTAATATCTTCATTTAGTTCATGCTGACACAAAATTTTATTGTTATTATCTTCTAATAACCTGCAATAATATGTTACACATTCCGTTATATCTTCAATTGTGATATCTGATTGACAACCATTTTCTACTGTCAGATATATTTCATATAGATTCCAGTTATGCTGTTTAATTGTATTTAAATCTTCTTCGGTTAATTTTCTCAATTCCACACCTCGCTTTATGTATTTCTCGTGTTCATTCTATAATTACTCCACTGAAAAATTACTCTTCTACCATCAGAAATAGAATGAGTCTGTTTCAAATTTTTTTTGCTTCATAGACTATAACAGAATTACAATCTGTACGTTCTTTAAACTCGTTTGTTCTTTTTTGCTTCTTTTATGCTATTTAATAGTTTTTATATCGACTTATAAAAACAAAATTACATCACCTACTCTTCAATTTTTGTATTTTTTATATCTGTTAATATATTTGTTGCTAATAAATATAATTTCTTTTGTGTAATATTAATTGCTTTTCCTAAAGCTCTTTCAAAAGTCATATATTTTAAATTAATTCTTATACAATCATCATATAATTCTGGAAGAAAATATAAATATGAATAATCCAAACCTATTAATGGCAGTCTGTATTCTGCAATTAATTTACCATTAATATAAAAATCATACTCTCCATACACGTATCTTCCATTAACTCTATGTTTTCTTATTTCCATTCTTACCACCATAATTCAGTTCTATTTGTATTTTATTTTATGAAATACTTCTCGGCATCTTCTATATGTGTGTCATATGGTTTTCTATTTCCTATCTTGAAAATAATAACCACTATAATTTCTTTTATGGTTAAAAATATATCTTTGCGTCATTAGATGTATGTACATCATTAGGTTTGATAATGACTTTTCGTGAAAAGAAATATCTGTTGTCACTCACAAGAACATACATAAATGTCATCTTTTCAAAATCATCAACAATCTTACCTGCCATATGACCAAAGAAAATTGCATCCTTATTCAAAGGTTTAAAACAACATAGTCTACCAAGAGGAATTTCACATTCGATCACATCTTTATTTTCCTTTTTTTTGCTATGCTCAAATGCTCTTAATTCCTCTTTTGACAACCATTTAATCCATGCACCACAATCACTACAATACAATCCCGTATTGTTACCCTTTTGATCAGTATATAAATCTGTGCTACCACATTTTTTTACAACAATTTTGATACATTTATTTACCTCTTTTCTTTCATGAAACTATTCTTTCATTTCGATAAGCCGACTGATACAATATTAAAATCACTCACAATACCTTCATGAATTTGATTTACAATGCATTCAGTTCCGCCAAAATATAATACTCCATCAATAGTTGTTTTGCATGTTTTAGATTTATCATCCCACGATACAGAACTTAATCCTTCCATAGTATTTCCTATAACAACGCCATTTTTTACAGAATCATTATCTCTATAGATTATCGGTAGTTCTGTTTTAAATTTGTTTATTGCATTCTTTACTGCGTCTTTTGTGTATATAATCCCATCGCTATTCGGTTTATCAAAAGGGATTGTAATATCCAATGACACTTTTGTATTTTCTAAACGCATATAATCACTCTCTCTACATCCAAACAATATCTTCATACTCTCCGAAATAACTTGGCATAATCACCAAATCAAAAATCTCTCTGTCAATATTTTTATCACACCACATTTTTCCAAATTTAAATCCTCTGGAAGATTCCGATCCTTTTACCTAGATTAGTCTAGTTCCATCTGTAAAATCGGTTTCTAGTGTTAATGTCTTTCTGCTTTGAAATTTTTTAGAAACCGTTTTCCCGCAAGTTTTCTCAATTCCTGACATAATGTCAATCGCTATATTATAATCAAATCCAACAACAGCCCATTTTTTATCAAACATTTTTTTAAATCCTCGTTCATTGTTTTACTACATCTCCATTACTTATTTTGAAATATCTTTATTCCAATTCCTTCGACTTCAACTTGGCAAACTGCTTGTCTCACCCAAAATCTATCGCAGCACTTATTAAACCATTTCTCAACTTCATCAAAGCTTCCATAATTTCTCAAATCACCAAATACTGATACAGTTGTTGAAGCCATACATGATTTGTCCGGATTATGCCAAATACTCATTTCTAATGTTCCTTCTGATCCCATTGGAAGATATTTATCCTTATCTTTTACTTCATAATTCTCATCATATTCAATGTTGATCATACCTCTGTAATCAACTTGTTTTCCAAAGATATCAATAATTTCTTCATCTGACATCTCACCAATACTATTCAATCGGAAACTTGCATTTACATGTGTCCATTGACTCATAATTTTCACCTCTTAAAATTAACCTTTTATATATTTGCTCAAATAGCAATTGTCTTTTCCAATATTTGTCATCATTCTGATATATATTTTTTGCCACCACATAAGTTTTATACTCAAATAATCTTCTACAAAATCTTCTGTTCTCATGTTTCTAAATTTCAATATTAGTGAAACTTTTTCATCATTTACATTCAATCTCAATTCACCATAGTAGCTGCGCAGCTTTACTCACATGTGAACATTTATCCTTTCTTCTGTTTTTATAATTACTGTTTATGTATTCTATTACAAATTAAAAAGTTTATAATCTTCCCACTGGTATCCACTTCCATACGGAACAATATTCAAATACAATTGAGAAATAGTCGTGTTATTCGCATCAATCCACGCTTTTCTCCATCTATATCCTCTTGCTCCGGCATTAGGATTAATTATGATCCACTCTTCGCCGTCACTAAATCTTATTTCTGAACGGATATAGTCTGATTTTGAAATACGTTTAAATACAGTTTCAATCCCAGATTCGTTTTTCTCGTTTTCAATTTCTAATAATTTATTTATTCCAATTTCTATATCACTCGTATAGATAATACATTTTACGATTTGATTACTACATGCTCCTTGCACTTAATTCATTCTCCACTTCTTCCCATGTAAATTGACTTGTAATAAACTCATGGGTATATTTTTCCCCCAAGTTGTTTTATAATCAGTACGCATAAATTTGCTCATTTCGATTAAGGCATCGACAACTTTATTGATCTTAATTTCTATCATTTTCTTCTCCATTTGAAACGTGAGTTTCAATTATTTATCTCTGCAAATATAATTGTCTTTTTGAGCCGTCGATATTGTATTGCTGCATCCATCTGTCATAAATGTATATTCTCTCATATTGTGTCTACGGTCTTTAATTTTACCTGTTTCGTATTCTTTTCTAATCTTTTGCATATTCAGTTCTCTGATACTTCAGACAATATACATCTATAACTTTTGGTAAATTTCCATGAAATTCAGCAACAATCGTAGGTGTATATCCATATGTTATTTGTGGCTTTTTATTTATTTTCCCCTTATCATTTATACAAATATTTGACAAATTAAAAGTTCTGTTTTCTCCACAAACAGATTTTACTCTGTCTGTGGATTGATAAAATTTCCGGAATTGATATCTTTATATAATTTATCAAGCGCAATCTCAAAAGCGCCAATTCCTGAAAAGAAACTACTTAATTTCAGATCATCAAACAAATAAGGCATAGCTTTATATAACTCTACATATATGTAATAAAGAACATCTACTACAATTGAATTACCAGCCTGCTTGTATAATTGACTGTTTGAAATCCCTACTTTCTGTGCTGCATCAAAATTTTCATCAGAAAATCCCATGAGCCTAAAACATTCCTTTGGAGTTAGTTTACGAATTCGGATTGGAGATTCAATTCTACAAATACCCGTTTCTGTTGCAGTAATAGTCGGACTAATATTCCCATTATCCTGAACTCTACCTCTTCTCGTTTTACTATCTGGATAAGACAAATCTGCAACACCACCAATTTCACATTCGATATATCCCTGTTTTGTAGCTTGTTTGATTGCAACCTTGCTTCCTTCTCCTTTATTCGTAGTTAATGTTGGAGACAATCCATTTTCCGAATAAACAGACCCATTCATACCATTACCAGATGGGTTGATATTCCCAATTTTTAGAACTTTTGTAGTATTGCCATGTCCAGCTGTATGCGTTGGTGCGATTCCATTTTCATCAATTACAACTCCATCCTGTGAAGAGTTCAATTTCCCAACTTGAATAACTTTTGGTTCATGACCGCCTCCACTACAAGTGTTTAATGTCGGACTACATCCACTTACATCATAAACACGACCAATTTGCGGATTGTTCCAGTTTCCTTTGCAATCAGAAATATTCCCAACCTGTTTTACAATATTAGTTTCTTCATTTTTATGTACAACGACGCAGCGTGGATCTTTATAGTCTCTTGCGGTAAGAGTGCTACAATCATCTGTAAAACCGGTTCTAACAAACTCCTGGGATCTAATTGCATAACAAGACTTCCACAGTTCAGGAGTAAAGTTTGCTTTTTTATTGCAATACTTATTTTCTTTTGCATTTGTAATAAATCTCTCAACTTTCTCATCAGAAATATAAAATTTCTCATCGACTTCATCTTCCAATAAATCTTTCAATCTTAACCCATTATCAAAAGGTTCTGGAAATTCAAACTTACCATTATCCAAATCCTTTTTAATAAATAACAGATACACACGTTCTCTGTTTTGTGGAATTCCATAATTTTTACTATTCAAAACTTTCCAATATACGTTATATCCATATTCCTCTAATTCATCAGTAAATAATTTAAAAGTTGTATCTTTAAACTGTTTACCTACAATATTCTTTACATTCTCATAAATTCCAAAATTAGGTCTATTTGATCTAACTACTCGTAAATATTCTACAAGGAGAGAGGATCTTGTCTTTTCAATATTTTTACTTCCACAATTCGGACAACAATCTCTTTTACTCCAATGAACTGTTAATGGATTATATTCAAAATGCTTTCCATTATCATCCACACAATCTTTACAAGTCCACACAGAGCCTTTTTGTTTACCGGCCACACTGAAATCCTGGCACGGTGATCCTCCACAAATCATATTAAAATTATCTAACTCAGTTTCATCAACCTTTGTAATATCGCCAAGATTTTTACTTTCATCAACATTATGAATAGCACAATAACTTTTTGTTGCATATTTATCAAATTCACAAAAATTTACAAGTTCCCACTGTTTATCTGAATTATATTTTTTATCCTTATTTTCTACCATTTACCTCTATATAAGAGGTGTGTACACACATTCTACCTAGGATTGCTCATTTGTCCTTTCTTAAATATCTATGTAATCAGACTATTTGCAACTAATCTGATTCAAATGAAAAATATATTTTATTTGACGTTCATGACCGTCAATATTTTATTCTCTACTGCTATATATCTTTTTTAGAACTTCATATAGTAATTCTGTAATTCTATCAAAATCACCACTCAAAGATTCACCTGTTGTTTTAATTTGATAATTCCATTCTTCTTTACAAGCCAATTCAACAGGTTTTCCATAATACAAAACAGTTCCTTTGGGTACTGTTATATCGTCATACGACAAATAATAGTCTTCTTTCAGAATCTTTAACTGTTTCTGACATCCTTTGTTGTATGATTTAACTTTTGGATTAAACAATGAAAGCCATTTATCTTTTATGTAATAAATCGGTTTAAATTTATTTACAACCAATAGAACGCCATCTGTCACTCTATATAAATCTTGATATTCTGTTTCTGTTAATACCTGCACAAAATCACACCCCCGAATCTTATAGTTTATGGCTAAGTGAACCGGATCAGATATATTAATAACTATTTCATATGAGCAAATCTCACAATTTAATTCCCACTTATTTAATTCAAATTCTGTTGTCTTTGAAACCATGAAAATAATTTATTCAATCAATTTTCTTCCGCATACCGGACAGTATCTAATTTCAAGTTGCTTATTCCTCCAAGATTCTGGAATAATACCTGGAGGTCTTTCTATATCTAAAGCGTAATATTTTCTACTATTTACATCTACACATTCATACATGTTTATTTCTTTTAATTTTGGATGTATACGATCACAAAATTCACAACACATTATTTACATCACCCCACATTTTAAAACCCTATCTGTCTTGTTTCAAAATTTATGTTGCCTTTTCCAACAACGCTTATAGAATTATCACCCTTGCTATGAAAAACAATTTCAAAATCAATTTCTCCATCAAAATTTTTAATTAATGTTGTTGTCCACGGACGTTCAATATGATAATTAAAATCTGGATTATATTTCAAAACTTCATCAAGCAAAAAGACTCCAACCATTCCTGCATCAGCACAGAATTCTCCAAGTTTTTCATGTGAGTTGGAATCGTAAGTAGCACAATACCAATCTCCATATAATGTATCTCGACAGATATAATTTTTGATTCCTAACATTTCCATGTCTTCTCCATAGTTACATAGTTCCCAATCAGAAACATTATTTTCTCTATATTCCAAAAGTGCTGCATTGTATTTTTTATTCTCTTCTTCATACTGATCTGATTTATGAATCCATTCATCTAATAAAAATTCTTTTGGAAATCCGCTTTTTTCTTCTAATGCTTTAATTTCATTTTCATCCATTCTTCTGTAATCTGGATAATCTTCCATACTACTATAAGAAAAGTAATCTTTAAACTTAGGATATTCTCCAACTTCTTCCTTTTCTTTGCAGATATAACATGGATCCGTAATAATAATATCTCCTTTAAATCTCATTTCCTCTCCTTTTCGCACCATTCAAAAAAATCATATATTCCATGATTTCTAATACCGCCTGATTTTCTTTTCAAAAACAGTATTAACTCATGCATAAAGTTATCAACTCCTTTGATATTTAATTCATAAATATAGTTTGAGAACGCATAAAAGATATACTCTGCGACATCTTTTCTACCGGCTGCTCTTGATTCTGATTTTATTTCTTTAAGTTCTTTCTCTGATAATTCGTAAAATACTTCAGAACTAACAATATTTTTCTCTATTTTTTTCAAAACAAAATTTACCTCAACCCACTATTTGAAAATTGTATTTTATGCAATCTCTTCAAATTCAAAATTTTTCATCACATTTCCAATTTGATTAAAAGATAACTGTGAAACTTCTTTCGTTTTATAATTATAGCAATTTATGTACTTTGCATAAGTTCCACTTCTTCCACCTCCAGCTTTGTTCATAGAAACAGAAAACAACATCTTATCTCCTATTTGTAAATCTCTAAATGCTGGTGATTGCGATTTCTTTTTGATGTCAGTACAAATTGCTTCACATTTTAAATTTAATACCATATTTTCTCACCTCATATAAAACAGACATTTTATTCTTATCTGGCTTCTAACTCTTCCACATGACGTGAAGAAACTAATGTCATAGCAGTCATAGAGAGAATTAGTGCAATTATTTTTTCATGTATTTTATTCTCCTTCATATCTATCCGGTAATTCCATCCAAGCAACAATCTTACTCATTACTTTCATTTTTCTACCACCAGTTCCATATGTATACCAGTTGATTTCATCTCTCCATCTTTTGTTTACATACACTTCTTTTCTGCAATATGCTACAAACCGCTCACCTCGTTTGGTTTGAATTAGAACTTCTTTGCTTTTATATACAGAACTAAAATTAGTTGTTGTAACCTCTTCTAATTCTGGAAGTCCAACTTTTTTAACCGAGTTCCAATCTCTATTCATCAACCGCATCTCCTTTTTCATTTACATATTCTCTTAGTTCTTCAATCCCATTTCTAAATACAATTCATCAACTGCATTTCCTTTTCGCTGCAAGCTATTATAAATTCTTTTATCAATTGTATTCTTTCCTTGCAAAATGATATAAGTACACTTGTTTGCTTGACCGATTCTATGAATTCGGTCTTGACTTTGTTTAAACTCTTCATAACTAAAACTCAAAGAATAATAAATGTTATATGTACAATTAGTAAAAGTCGCACCCTTTCCTAATAACTTAGGATGTGCAAATAACAATTTAATATCTCCGTTTTTAAAACTACGAATAATGTCATCACGATTTTTTGTTTTTGAAGTCAATGCAGTTCCATTAAATTTTTCTGCAAGCTTTTCTATCTCATGTATAAACTGACACCATACTATTACCTGTTTATTCCCGATTTCATTTAAAGTATCTTCTAAAATATTATCTTTATTCGTTTTGAAGTCAGTCACATCACCATTCTTTTGAATAACAAAACCGCTTACAACTTCTCTTAATTTCATAAGCTTTGCTGTAAATTCAAATTTAGACCATTCATTAATATGTTCTTTAATATCATTTAAAATATCGTTATAATACTTCCTTTGATTTTTATCTAAATCAAATTCTTTAATAGAAAAAATCTTATCCGGAAGTTCAACGCAATCTTCTTTATTTACAAATACAGAACATTGAGACAGCTTTCTAAAGAATCTATCTTTGTCATCTTGTGTTTGATACCATACATGGGGATTCTCTAAATCTTGATGAAAATATGATGCTTGAAAACCGAGATAATTATTGCCAAACATATCAGAATTGCATAATTTAATTTGTGGAAAAATTTCGAGATTATGATTAGGTGTTGGACACCCACTAAGAACATATCTTCTAGGAATAAAATCCACACAAGAAAGAATATCTGTCGTGATCTGTGATTTCATATTCTTCATAACAGAACTCTCATCAACAATCATACATTTGAAATCTTTTTTTCTAATTTCATTTTTAATGATTTTAAAGCTCTCATAATTCATTACATAAATATCTGCTTCTATATTCAATGCTTCTAATCTTTTTTGCTTTGAATTACCCCAACAGTTTACAATCTTTAACTCTGGATAAAATTTATTACAGTCATCAATCCAAGCCGTTTCAATAATTGATAATGGACACAATACTAACGTTTTGCCTAAATGTTTTGCAATCTCAATTCCGCATAGAGTTTTTCCACATCCAGTATCAAGAAATAATCCATATCCATTTTCATTTAGTGCTTTATTTACAACTTCTTTTTGATGTTTATATAAAAATGGTGATAATTCATATTGGACAATTTTCTTTTCTTCTACCTTATATTCCGTATCTAACAATCCGTATTTAATAAGAGTTTCAGATGAATTTTCAGGGAATAGCCACTTGCCATCCCTGAATTTCCTTCCTTCAATACTACGAATAAATGGTATTTTTTCAACTGGTACTGATAAACTAATCATTCGTTTCTTCCTTTACAGAATCTTTTAATTTCTTAATTTCAGATTTCTTCATACCAAGAGCATTTAGCTGCGCTTCAAGTTCTTTAATTTCTGATCTAAGTTCTTTCTTTCTGTCACGCAATTGTTTCTGTTCTTCTTTTTCTGCTTTACCTTTTGCACTCTGTTCTTTCCCAATGAGTAATTGCTCATTAAACCGCTCTTTCATATTTTCAATTGAGTCATCAGTTTCATAAATAGAATCATCCCATTTATTAAATCTTTCTGTAATTGCTAAGTTATAAAACTCAGATAACAGTTCAACGCCAATTGCATTTCTATGGTTTTCGATAGCAACTTTGTTTACAGTTCCAGCTCCAGCAAAAGGATCAAGAACGGTATCACCTGGACAAGACCAAAGTTTAATACATCTTTTTACAAGTTCTTCGGCAAAAGGTGTTGTGTGTCCAATTCCAGAATTTGAGATATTCCAAACACCATCCGCCCAATCAGACCATTCTTCAAGAGTAATATCTGATGCTTTAATGAGTTCACATTCGCCAGCTTTTTTATATACATACACAAAACCTACATTCGCAGCAAGGATTGTATCTCTAGCTTTCATATTTCTATAATACAAGTTACCTTGTGCAAGCATGGCTCTCTGTGCAGAATATTTTCTCCAAAATGCTTTAGTCCAAAGTGACATATCATGTTCTTTCATAATTCTATCAATATCACCAGTTAAACTTTCTTGTCCCATTTTATTATCTCTACCAATTGTGTAATTATAGTCTTCAAACTGCATTACAAATTTTCCACCTGGTTTTAATACTCTTGAACATTCTGCAATAACTAAGCCAAGTAAATAATAATATTCTTCATATGACTCACAATTACTTAAGTCACAAGGATCGTTACTATATACTCTCAGGTTATGATATGGTGGTGAAGTGATTACCAAGTCTACACTTTCATCATCCATCTTTTTTAATTCTTTCAAACAATCTCCATTAATCCATGTGCTTTTTAATTTCATAATCTTTCTCCTTTTTAACTAAAACTTCTTCCATATTAACAAAACTCAACTGCATACCAATCCTCTGAAATTTTCACTACTTTGAGTTTGTTTTCATATTTTTCTTTATAAATATCGATCAATGCCTTTTTAGCTTCTGATAAGTTTGTAAACCATTTCTTACCATACGAATCATAACTCCACTCCCAACTACTTGACTCTGTGGCGCATCCATAACTATCAACTATAAAGCTATCTTTTCCTACATAACCAACATAATCAACCATGATTCCTGTACCATAAATACAATATACTTTTCTACCGATTTTAGGTTTCATTTATATCTCCTTTTAAAACATAATTTGAAATCCAGTTTTCATTTGATTCATTATTCATCTATTTTATCACCCCACTCGTCTTCTAGTTTTTCTAATTCAATTTCCCAATTTGCTTTATAATTTTTGCATATCATTCCGCGCACTTCAACTTTTCTACTTTTGTATCCACAATTTAAACACTCAAAATTTTTCAAATATGGATGCTGAACTTTAGACGTAAAACCAATACATTTATTACTTCCGCATTTTGGACACTTATATTGACGCATATTTTCTCCTTAAAGTAATTTTTATTTGATAATTTATTCATATTTAACAACCATTCTTAATGGAGCACAGCCACCAAATCATTGAATTTCATTTCATCAAACCAACTATCAATATCTTTTACGACAAACTCTTTTTTATAATGCGGTTTGTATCCTTTTGCTATATCATCTTTTTGATTATCATATCCTAATGCAATCCACATTTTCTCCAATGCGTCTTTTTTATTCGTCGCCTTAACCAATATGTGTGAATTATAATCTCCAATGCTGCATGTGGTGTCTTCGATAATGTAATATTTCACCTTGTATCACCCTTCTTTAATTTCTTACCACACATAGGGCAATATTTAATTTTTCCTGCTGCTACTTTTTTATCGTAAGCGCAAGCAATTATTTCGTTTTGATGTCTGATAGAAATCTGTTGCGAATTTGTTCTGCCAAATGCCAAAGGGCGTGAACCATCACAATATTCGCATACATGTGTATCCATGTCTTGATTACAAAATCCATCTACAAAAATTTTAAAGTTTGTATATAATTCTCCGATACTATCAGCTCTCATATTTGTATAAAGATTATTCATAAAAAGTCTATATGGCTCATTCTTTTTCAATCTGTTATCATCCATGTATTTTGTAAATGCTGCCAAACAATCTTTAAGATAACTGCATTCTGCGGCATGATTTTCAAATATATAGGCTGTTTCAATTCCAAGAACGTATTTGTTGTTTTCCTTTTCATACACAATATCAATATCATTCATTGTATATAGATTTGCACCTAAATCAGATAAATCAGTGCATGACTTCTTGCCCCAAATGAACTTAATATCATCCGTTTCTAGCGAATACTCGTCATGTTTATCTTCCATTTATTTCACACCTCATATCTTATAACTCGTCAAATTCTTTCTGATATTCAGCCATCTTTTTCTCAAGCCACTCAATTAATTCTCTTTGGAATCTTGAAGAAAGAACTTCATCTTTCCTAAATGGTGTTGAAATTGTAATCCATGTTTTGTCTTCTTTTGCTTTGCTTAAGTGATAATTAATCAACCAAATATCATTGTTTAGTCGTGTTGCCTTTTTATATGCTTCTTTATTCACCTTCACACCATCTTTCTTTTAACCATTCATATATCTCATCAAATGTTTTCGTATTCTTGTACACCTCTACTAACCAATCAACTAATTCCTCATCTGACATTGAGCGAATCATTTCTCCATTTGTCATGGAACTATCAAACATTTCGTCCGTCCATAAGAAATCCCCATAATCTTCTTCCATAAGATAATATTTATTCTCTGTGCATACTTCACTGATTTTCATAATCTGTCCTTGCAAGGTACACATTTCGTCTACGGCTTCGACACAACCATACTCGATATTAGATTTTAAATCAGGACGAATTCTAACTTTATCTCCAACTTTGTGTTTCATTTGATATACTCCTTTTCGTTAATATTTTGTATCCTGGACAACTACTTTTCCCACAATCGTAGTTGTCTTTTTTTATTACCCAGCATTTGCATGTCTTTTTTAGTTTTGCTCCACATGCAACACAAAAATTATCTTCTTCCTTTATTTCTGGATTCCCGCATTTATGGCATATCATGTCACTAGCACTCCCATCTATTCAATTTTTTTATTTGGAAATCAATGCTTGACTAAGCACAAAAAGATATGTAATATAGTAGTTGCATTGAATTCCAAAGTGTTCAATGTATTTGTGTTTACAGACACACATCAAAGTTTGGTCGCGGAGATGTGTGTCTATTTATTTACTCTACAAGCAATTTCTGCAATTCTTCTACTGACATATTATGTAACTGTTCATCCTGCTTCGCAGCAATAATAGACATAATTTTCTGATTACGTTCTCTATCCAAGAATTTCTTTTCTCTTACTTCCTTTTCTTCCTGTTTTACCGCAACAATATGTTTAACAATTTCAATTTTTAGTTCAAGCACTTCATCATCCTTGCTCTTTGTACTCAAAAGACTTTCTTCTTTTGTTTTCTTCATCTCAGAGTTAAGCATCTTGAATACATTATCAAGATTCTCTACACTTAAATCCCATAAATCTTCGGTAGAAATCATCCCTTTAAATGGAAATCTAAATTTGTTTCTAGCAGCAATTTCAAACATGTTCGTACTCATATTACTTTCTCCTTCTTGATTAAAACTTAATTTTTAAAATTCTCTCTGTTGCACCTTTTACTTTTACAACCAGTTCTGCTCTTTTTGTCATACTAAAACCAATTCCGGAAAGCTGATCGTCAGAATCTTCTACATGACATTTCGATCCAAGAGCTTCAAATACTCTTTTATGCTTTTCTAATTCACTCTTTAAGAATTCATTATAGTATCCATTTGGTTGTTCATCATTTTTACATCCGTTCAGCATAAAGAACAAATGTCTGTGACCAATACCATCCTGTTCGTCAAAATAATTTGGACTATAACAAACCACTGATACTGGCGTAAACTCATTTGTTGGAATTCCCCAAACTGTTTTGCTTGAGATTTTAGAGTTGCCGGAAATTTTTTCCTTAATTGTAAATTCCCCATTAGTATCCAAAATCACCTCAGCAACATAAACATTTTGCCTTGCCCTCATCGAATTTCTATAATCAAAAGAATGAATCTCTCCATTGAATTCAATTTCCGCTCTAAATCCATTTCTCGCACTTCCTGAATATTGATTTACAAAAAATTTGTAAACACCAGGTTTCATTTTTGATTTATCTGACCATGTAATATTCTCCACAGCAACCTTACCATTTGGATCAATAATATCTACGTCAAGCTGTCCAGTCATGGATGACGAAGATGGCTTTCTACAATTGCTAAAGTAAATTTCATTTCTATTTGGTTCAATACAGTGTGCATCCAAGTCGCAGTTATCTCTTCCGTCTTCATTCCATTGGATAGAAAATCTAAGAACGCCATCCACATTTCCACCTGCAGCTTTTACATTCTGCTTCATGTCAGAATCCGTAATATTGCCTGAATAAGCCCAACTCAATCCATTGTTCCATTTAAACATTGATTTAGAATCTTTGTTACAAGGAGCAATTAGAGAAACGAAATTATTCGAATGCTTATTTTCCACTAGCACTTCTACTTCTTTCGCTGATGGTAAGACATTTTTAATGAAATCATTTGCAGAAATTTCTTCTACTCTTGAAAATTTTCTTGGATTAACTACAACCTGTTTTTCTAATTCTCCAAAGATGTCAGATGAATCTGAAATTCGTTTCGCTGCATCTTTATTTGAGAACAAAATATTATTCACCGTAATATCATCCAAAGTTGCGAATCTTCTATTGAGGGAATCCATATATCCTAATTCAGAAATTGTCTTCTTTGCATCTTCTAACATTTTTTTCGTAAAAATTGCTTTAGGTCTTTTATAATTTGCCGGTGCTACAATCTGTTCATATTTTTTTACTGCTGTATCAAGATCCATATCATTACTTACATTCACAAGAAGTGTTCCAATGCTGTGATTTCTAATTCGTCCAATTGCAATACCTGCTTTCACAGAATTCTCCCATGAATATAAATCACGAGCATCATCAGAATTTAACTTTTCATATTCTTTCTTATATCTCTTAAATTCCATCAGGATAGACTTCCACTCTTCTCCTTTGTATAAAGTATTGGAATTGATAAGCTCAAGAACTGTATCTAGTGCATCCATAGAAATTTCATCAAGTGATCTTTTAAATACGTTTTTCGTATCTCTAAATCCACCCTTAATATCTCCAATTGAACGAGCGGTTTTGTCTACAAATTTATCATCTAAAATAATTTGAAAATGTTCCCACTTTTTCATTGTTCCATCTTCATACTGTTCATAATTATACTCTGTTCCAATCTTTTCAAATTTGCTTACATATACATCTGTCACACAGTGTCTTCTTACAAAATCAGACATAGCCTTTGCAACAGGTTCAAATTTATCATCATGAATATCTAAATCCCAGATTGTCTCTAGTTTATTGTCTTTAATTACTACAGCATTACCGATTTGCTTGATAAACTGTCTACAACAACTACAATCATATTCTCTTCTTTTCCTATAAATCTCATTTGTTCCCGCCGGAAAACTATCAAGATATACATTCCACATTTCATCCTTATCCACACCAACTTCAAACAACCATTCAGTGTCTTTTGTCATTGTTTTAAAATGATCAGAAATCATATTTCTAAATTCCTTAAATTCCATACTTATTACCTCTCTTTTTTCGTTTACCTTTTATGTTTCATTATGTATCTTCTTCTGGTTGTTTCTCTCAATGCATGTCCACCATGTAATCTTCTGTAGTTATTTGTGGTTCCATATAATGCCTGAAAGAGTTCCTTCCTATTTAAATATGTAAGTTCACATGTAAAATGTGCTGTTTTAGAAATATCCAACTTACCAGTAGCTTCCCGCTCATTAATATCCTTGCTTTCGCTCAATGTCGATACTTCTGCATTCCCTATATTTATCTTTTTTCCAGTTTTAAGATCTACGAAGCTTATATTTTGAATTCCACGTATTTCAAAACCACTCATGAATTTTACTCCTCGTAGATAATATCTAATCCGTAAGCAACTGCTGCATCATGCTCAATACGACAACCTCTGGCGTTTTCCCAACCCTTGCAAAAATATACCGCATGACACAAACTCATATTCTCTAAAGATTTTGCGAGAAAACACAATGGAATTTGTACAACTTCTCTCTCCTCCATTTTATCTTTCGAATACCATTCGTCTGTAAACAAAGTATTCACAACTTCATATCCTCTATCTCTTAGATATTCAACTGCCTTTTCTCTTGTATTTACAATTTCTTCGTCTGTTTTCTCTGCCATTGGTTGACTAATCATTGCTCTCATAAAATTATTCTCCTTTACTGTCTAAAATTTCTTTCAATGTTACTGGTGTATAATTCCACAACATACACCCTACATTTTTTGCTACACACTTAATTTCATATTCACTGTTTAGTTTCTTGATATACTCTTGATAATAATCTTCTTCCATAGAATTATGTACGTGTCCATATAAGTGAACAGACCACACTCTATGCTCTTCCCCATCTCTTTTGTAATGATGCTGATGATTCCAAAAAGCCATTGGAAAGTGAGACATTACGACATGATACTCTTTTCCGTCAATCATATCTTTCGCTTCTTTATAATTTGCTATTTCTACAAATAACTGTTTAAACCTTTGATCTGTAGCTTTATCATGATTCCCAAGAATAAGATGTTTATTACCACGCAATGTACTAACAAGTTTAATCGCATCTTCGTTTCCCTTCCATGCTAAGTCTCCTAAAATATAGACATGATCCGCATTAGTAATTTTCGAATTCCAATTTTCCTTAATCACTTTATGCATTTCTTCCAATGTATCAAATGGTCTATTGTCAAAATTAGAACCTTCATTCGTCACATTCTTATGAAATAAATGTAAGTCACTAATATAATAATTCAATTCTTTACCTCTATTCTTCTTGAAATTTCAATGTTCTACCAACAAACCGTTTCAGACGTTCATTAATATCTTCAGAAAAACATCTACTCTTAGATATTACGTCATCATAGATACGACATTCTTTGATTATATTTTCATCACCAAACTTAATACATCCAATTGTTGATCCAGGCATACGAATAGCAAAACAATCGTTGTGCCAACTTCTACAATCATATATATAACATCTGAAATATGAATTGAACTCGCCATAATTATTTCGAATATCATCATCTAAGAATTTTGTAATCCCACATAAATATTCATTGTCAATAAAATCTGGATACTTTTTTCTTAAAATAATTTCTTCTATATTAGTTCACCCCCATAGACTTCATAGCATCTTCATAAGTCTTAAATAAGTTTTCTTCTCTGCGACTATTTACATTATTAGAACACGAATCTAACATTTTTAATTTGTAAGTAATCATATTCTGTTCGCCTTGTCTCGATACTCTAATCAATTTAACTTTCACCCTGCAAATAGCGATCTCGTATTCTTTATTGTGGTGAATACTTCCGGTTCCATTACAGTTATTACATTTTAGGTCAAATCCATTATATTGATATCTGCCTTTGCCATTGCAAACCGGACATGTGTGATGAATAGCTTTTCTATATGTCGCATAACACTCTTCTCCAATTTCGAATTTATTTTCGACTAAAAACATATTTCTCTCCTTTTGAAATCACGGTTTCATATTTTAAACTTACGAACACTATTTAGGAACTTTTCTGCAAAGCACCTCTCCTATTCGAATTTAATACTATATTTTTCACGTCTACCTACATTTAAAATATGCTGATCGCATAATTCGTGTACTGCCTCATCTAATTTTTCAATATTTTCAGGATTACAAATATATTGTAATGATAAAAGGAAACCCGATTTCCTGAGCAATACATATTTATCATCTATTTCATCCCATATTCCAACATAATCTTCTGTTTCAAAACTCGATACATCAGTAATATCCATACCATTTTCCGTAGTTAATTTTCTTATAACTCTTTCCATTTATTTATCTCTCCTCATATCTAAAGCTAAATGACGGCATCATTTGTAATTTAAATAAATTCTTTTCGTGCATCTGGTCAATTTTCTTCTTTAATTGTTTATCTTTAATTACACCTGTTCTGATATATTTGTCGAGAACTTCATATGTAAATCCTAAATTATCTTCATCTGTTTTATCACAAAGACCATCTGATGGAATTTTCTCAATTAACTCTTTCGGAAGACCAAGTGCATATCCGACTTCTTTAACTTCTGTAACAGTCAGATTAGACAATGGGCTGAAATCACCAACACTATCTCCCCATCTCGTACTATATCCAATCCAATCTTCAGATAAATTACATGTATTCGCCACTCTTCCATTTACTGTTTGAGATACAGCATATAATGTAGCCATTCTGATTCTAGCTGGAAGATTAATAGAAGACTGTTTACTCCAATGATCATCTAATTGCGATTTCACTTCATGCTTGATACACCTTACTGCATTAAAAATATTTACTTCAATGCTTTCAATTCCAAGATGATTAACCACCTTCTTTGCAACATCGATATCTTTTTGTTTACCGTTTGGCATTAGGACTCCAAGTACTCTTTCTTTTCCTAGAGCTTCAATGCAGAGTGTAGCAACAATCGTAGAATCCTTTCCTCCTGAAATACCAACAACTGCTTTACAACCACACCCGTTCTCTTTAAAGAACTTCTGGATCCATTCAATAATTTCAGTTTTAATTTCATTTGCATTAAACATTAAAATTCTCCTCCATGTAGTCTATCTCTAATTTCTTTTAATGACTGTTCTTTTAATAACTCTCCGTCTTTAAATACCGGAATTAACATATTTCCGTGTTTCCCAGAATTAACAGCCTGTTCCCATGTGAGCTCGTCCTCATAATAAATGCTTCCATCGCATCGGGTATATACTCTACAACATCCTTTCTGGGATTTCTTAAATCCTCCATCTTTTGGATTTTTAAAAATTGGGAATGGCTTGCCGTCAATTTCACAATATGTTGCTTTAATACATGAACTGAAAGTATCTCTTGTAAATGGTTTTAAAAATCCGTCTTCTTCAATACACTGAAACGAAAACGAACCAACCCCCAATGCCACATTAGAGCATGAAAATCCGTTTTCCATAAGAATTTTGTAAATTTCTTCGCACCTCTGTACTGTAATTGAATCGCCGTAAATTGCTTTTACATGAGGATCTAATATTTTGTAGCCTTTGCTATTGATTGTTCCTCCGAATTCATCCCATAATTTAAATACTGTTTTTGTTACAACTTCTACGCAATCTCCAGAATCTCCGCGCATTAACATACAGCCATTATGATTCATAATCTCAGTTTTTAATTGTGGAAGAATATTATTGATAACATTCCAATAATCATATGAATCAAGAACAGCAGAGAAACTTGTATTTGGATAAATTTCTGTAAGTAATCTTCTAAGTAATGTAATTTCATCTCCATCAATTGCATAATTACTACACATAACCGAATGTTCTGTACTCGGACTTCCATATGCCACATCTTCTTTTGTACAATCACAAAAATAATTCTTCTCAAGATAAGGAATAGTTGGAACGGTCGCTGTATTTAAAAATGATAAGCACCACCCAGCTCCTGCTTTTACCGCTGATTCTAAACACTCTTCTCCTCTGAAATCAAATGCACCAAGAGCTTTCGATTTTGGAATACTATCATCACATGTTAAATCGTAATAATAATTAACAATGTCACGATATGTCTTTCCAACTGTCGCAGCTAACATTGGATGCCACATTTCTGCTGAAACTAGACTTTCGAGTGCCTGTGGAAGCCATGCAAAATCTTTATGTGTATTAGTAATACCAAACATCGGAACATGCATCGGAACAATTGTACCTTCTGGCAATGCCACGATTTCAATTGGTAAATATCCTAATTTATGTAGGTTCTCAATTTTGTCAATTTTATATGTATCTTTTCCAAGTGATGCATCCATGATTCTTTTATATTCATAAATAATTTCTTCAAAAGGCTTATCAAAGAATTCTTCATTAAAATAATCAATCAGATATGTTTTAATGAAACCCTGCAATCCAAACATTACTACCTTGCCCCACCGCTTTACACGACTCATTCTAGGTGTAAAATAAGAAACTGATTTTGTAATATTTTTAGGTAGCATTTCAGCATGAACTGCTTTATAAAAATCAATTAATAACATAGGATTCGTTTTACTCTTCATATTCAAATACCACTACTTTCTCATGTTTTTTAGTAAAAATACTATTTGTTGTGAACACTCTATCAATTAATCCACTACTTAACAATTCTCCTTCGAGGATTGTATTTTCACAATGAGACACATATAGATAAATCTCCTTTGCACCCAATTCCTTCAACTTAATAGCTGAATGATAAAATGTTCCGCCACGACTTGAAATATCGTCTACAATTAAAATCTTTCTGTCTTTGATTAAGTCTGTCATACCTGAAACATCTAATCCTTTAATTTCACCTGTTTTCCAGTCACGTTTTTTAATACCAAAAGCATATGGAAGATCAAACATTGTAGAATAACGTTTCATAGCTCCTTCATCCGGATAGAACATTGTAAGATTATTTGTACCGCCGATGTATTTGCTTTCAATTGCTTCCCACACATACCTGCCTGGGTGCTTAATTACGATTTTATCAATAAGAGCTTCGCTTACAGATGAATGCGGATCTAATACTGTTACAGAATCAAAATTCAGCCAATTGATAACTTCTGCAAAATACTTTAATGTAAATACATCCTCTGTTGTTTTAACACGATCTTGACGACTGTTTGGAATATATGGCATGTTTAGGTATAAATTTGTAATACCATGAGAATTAAGATGTTTGACAATATAAATCAATGTCACCAATTCATCATTATTTTCAAACAACCATGTAATAGTTGCTTCTCTGTAATTTTTAAAATCATAAGGAATATCCTCTTTGAGCAAGAGAGTTCCGTCTGGGAATTTCTTTGTATTTACTACTTCTCCATTAATTTTGATCATAAGATTCCTCTCCAATCACATTAATTTGACAAGATTTCATTACTTCTAATGCTGCGTTATGCTTTTCAGGAGTGACACCTGCACAACACGATGCATCAACTGTGATTTTAGTTTCTGGAAATAAAGCCTTGATTAATAACGCATTTGATACCACACAAATATCAGTACACACTCCAATTAATTCTACTTCATCAAAATTAAACTTTCCTAACGTCTCCTTCCATTGATCCCAACCAAATGTATTTTTATCTACATAATGGCAATTAGGAGTTTCTAGTCCTTCTAAAACATTCCATCCCATCGTGCCATGAATACAATGTTCAACTGGTAAATTTTTTCCTTCTTGAGTGTCTAAATAATTAGAATAATGAGTATCTCTTGTAAAAATAATTTCTTCGCCATTATTAAAATACTTTTCAATTTTTTTCTTTACACTCGGAACAATTTCTCTGGCTTCTTTTGTTCCGAGACTTCCTGTAACAAAATCATTTTGCATATCTACTACAACTAAAACTTTCATATGTTATTTCTCCTTTAAAATTCTTCTTTCATAACATTTACCTCACATCCTCTGTTGATAAGAACTAAGATGTATGTTATAATCATTTATGTAATCAAAAATAATGGTATCTAGGAAGCACCTTTATTTTTGTTCTGCACAGGCTATTGTCTGTGCTTTTTATATGGTTCCGGAAGTGGCTGCCATGCGGTTACATATTTAGTCCAATAATATTTTTCAATATCTTTTAATCCATTAGCTTCATATCTGATATTATCTACAAATTCTTTTATTTCTGGATAATAGTATAGGTTTCTAACTATATCATCGTTCCAAATTTCTTTATCAGAACATGTACATTGATACCATCCTTTTTCTTCTGGCAGTTTATCTTCTACCGGGATCCAACCGTCATTGTCACTAGCCACTTTAGTTTTCCCACAAAACTCAAAGCATTCGTTAAACCAACTAATGACATTATTTAAATCGTACGATCCGTATCCGACATCATACTCGTCTTTCCCGGTTTCCTTATATTCAATCTCATAATATGACTTTTCATCAATTTTACGTGTTATTATCCTTGCTCTTGATACCTTTTTTCTCTTCTCCATGTGAGAACGTATGGTGTCAACTACATATTCCATTGCTCTTGCATATCCTTTTACTTCATCAAATTGCAAAGGATTTCCTCTTGCACATCTTCGCATTTCTTCATGTGCTAATTGTGATTCATTCTCTAACTCTTCCAAAATCTTCTCTAGTACGTTCATTTATTCAGACCATCCTTTCTCATGCAAAATCAGTTCTGCCGGAATAGCTTCTACTTCCGTTTCCTCTTCAAAATCTGTTAACACATGTTTATTAAAATCATAGGCGTTTGGATAATAATTATCATAACGATTGGTAACTTTCATAAATAGCCTTCCGTCCCATCGGAAAACATCTTCTAATCTTAGATATTTAAATTCTTTTGTTCCGCCTCTTGGTTTATCAATGATTTTCATTATTCCACACCTCCAAAATATTCTCATTCTTTGAGATCGGTTGAGAGTTATATACAACCATAACTTCTCTTTGATATGAAAAATTACTTCCACAATAAGGACATTCATAATTATCATCGCTATCATCCATTTCAAAGCTCTCTATTTTACTAAGACAATATGGACATGTAATTTCATCAGTTTCGATCAGTTCTTCTGGATTATCTTTCAATTCATTTATTTTGTCCACAACTGCATATCCGCTTCTAGTAGCTACCATGCAGACTCTGTAGAGTTCACCTTTAATTCTTAAAACATCTTTTATATCTATCTTTTCAACTTCTACTAACGGTGTTGCATCACAGCTTAATTCAAAAAATCCGAACATTGCGGATCTATCATATACTCTCATCATTCCACCTCTAGTAAACTTTCAACAAAGTATCTCGTTTCCTGAAAGGATGCTGCCTGAAACATACACTGCATTGCACCCAAACTTCCTGGTTCATATTTTCCATCTTCAATAGGTTTATAAAACTTATCTTCTTTTTCCGTTACAAATTCCAAAATCTTTTCTAATTTTTCTCTATCCGTCATTCTTCCACCTTTTCCCATGACCAATCTACTTGTTCCATTACAAGATCTCTCATAGTTTCTTCAATTTCTTCATATGTTACATTATCTTGGAAATCCTCTTCAAATTCCATCTGTGTGCCAACGAACCCGTAATTTGCTGTTGCTTTTACTTTAATCATTCTTTCACTCTCCTATTCCACATTCCCCTAGCCGTAGCTTCTAAAGCACAATTTCGTGTTGCAACTCCGCATTCCTCGCAGTACACGAAAGCTGATATAACTTCTTCTCCGAACCCATGATTAACTTTAAGACTTGCTTCTCCATCGCAAAATGGGCATTTCTTTAATTCTTCCATGTCATTCACTCCAATCTAATCTCTGTCCACATTTTGAACAATAGATAATCTCGTCTCTACTGCTATGCCATCTGTCACAATCAGGGCATTTCGCCATTCGATACCTTGTAAAACCATTGTTGCTAAATCCGCCTTCATATTCCACTTTCTTCGGTAACTGCTTTTCCAGTGCTTCGATTGCAGTTTCATAATATTTAGGAATATACTTAAATCCCATTCCTTCCATATCGAGTAACATTATTTTAAAATATTTTATCGCTTCTCTAACTTTCTTCTCGTTCATATTTATAATCACTCCAACAATTCTTCTCTAAATCTATTACTAACAATCCAAACCATTTTATCTAATGAAATTTCATTTATATCACGAAATATCATATATGCATGTTTATTTGTATGATAATTGCTCAATCTTACTTCAAATTCGTCATTAAATAGATAATATCGTATTGAAACTATCACTGACGGATTATTTTTTAAAAATTGTTTAACTGTTCCGTCCATCTTTAATTACCAAAATCCCTTCGTCGATTAACATATTTACTGTTCTCAACAACTCTTCCTGGGTTTTTAAATCATTTTCATATTCGATATCTTCATATCTGAAAAATTTATCAAATTTATAAAAACACATTCCTCCATAGCAACTACAACGTATATGAATTCTTCTGTTATAATATGGTTTATCATAAATGCCAATCCAAATATCGTTATCTGTTCCATATTTTACATCATCATCTGTTCCAATAAGCTTGCTAATACACCATGCATTGATAACATTATTTCTCCAAAACAGTGGTTCCTTAATTTGGGACTCATCACCAACTTTGAGTTTTCTAATTTTCTTCATTGTTAAGTTGTATCTATTTTCTACTTTAGGCTTTCGCATTTCCTATCTCCTTTCAAGTAATTAATCATCAAAATTCGATGGATTCATAGAGCAATTTTCACATGCATCAATCCATTCTCCATTTTCATCTACGTAATAATCATCACCATAAATTCTACATTCATCACAATGATCATATAAATCATTTAAATAGTCGTAATTACACATTTTTTCTCCATTTCATTTATAAACAAATTTAAACCTTTTTATCTACATGCTTTTCTAATTTCTTCTAAAATTTCTTCATCTGTTTTTCCATTATTAAAGGCATCAATTACAGTATCAGGTAAAACTTTGTCAGCATCATAAACTTTCATTTGAATACGTTCGTTTGTTTGACAACTGCATATCCCCAGAATAAATTCACTCTTATCAGAATCATAATTTGTGTAATATCTTAGTGATGATGCATTTTTTATAATTTGTTTAGCTCTCTCTCCATCTTTTTCAGATAAGGTTCCTTTATTAACTGACTCATTTATAATTTTGAGTATATTTTCTTTTTCATTTAAGCTCATTTTTAACCCCTTTCTGTTATTCATACAATCTTTCGTATCTTCCAAAAACGCAAAACTATGTGGGAACTCAGGATATTTAATATGTTTCTTATTTCTAAAACACTTCATATTATTGCAATCTGACATGCAAAAAGTTATATCTTCACTAGCCATAATTAATTACCTCCATAAAATTACTCATTTCTATTTACCGGTTTTCCACTTAACAAGTTTCCATCTTTATCTCTGTCGTATTTCCACATCAAATAACTACACCAATTATCATTATCGAAGTCACTCATGTTGAAAAACGGATCTGGATTATCTATAATATATTGCTTGTCAAATCCTTTGATTTTCACATTCACATCATTTACAAAGACTCTTTTTGATAGTCTACAAAACCACTTCATAAATTCTTGAAATGTATCTTCAAATTCTCTGTCACGTAATGCAGCATCAACAACAAGAATATAATCATCTTGTGTATGTAACCAACCGCGCTTATAACTTCTTCTTCCTCTTGAATCTCTTAAATTATTTGTTCTCTCGAAAAATTCATCACTACCGCTTGAACTATTATGTCCTCTTTTTTGAATCACATATACTTCCATATCTCTTTCTGATCCAGTTACAACCGGAAGATGATCAAGAACAGTCTCAAGAATATATCTTTTCTCGTGTTGTGTCCTTCCTGGAGGAGAAGCTACAATTGTTCCATGTACATAAGTCCAGCTACTCATTTTTTACACCTCTTTCATTTATATATTTTTGGATTGTAGATAAAGGATTCGAACCTTTACTTATGTGTCACGCTACATCGTGCTACCATTTACACTAATCTACAACTTTTAGGATGAAAAATAGGTCATCACCACTTAAGAAACATGTTTACATATTAAAACTTACAAGAAACAATTTTTCATCTTTTTCAAAAATAAAAACCGAATTAAATTATGTAACCAAAAACAATTTTTTATTTGAAATTTAGGATGAAATAAAAATGAATAAAACAAAAAAGAAAATTACAAATTAATTGCAAGTTATATTTCTCTTAAAGTAGTGATAACCTAAATGGATCATCCGGGACTCGAACCCGAAACCGATCGGTTATGAGCCGATTGCGCTCACCATTGCGCCAATGATCCTTATTTTGTGCTACCATAGCAGCACAATTTTTTTAATTGAAACTTCTATAAAAACCTCCAGTTTTATCAATGCTCCTACAAACCATAGATTCAATTTCTCGTTTCATTTCTTCTCCACATTCCGGACACATATGCCCTTCTCCAACGTATTCCTTCATAGACATGGTAATAATTTCTTTGTGTCCGCACTTAGGACAATAAAATGGATAATTCATATTGTTTATTTCTCCTTTTAACCTTCTAATTTTCTTAGTTCTGTCATTAAAATTACTAACTCTCTATTGTTCTTTTTAATTAAACGATTAAGTTCTTTGATTCTATCAATATAATCTTCTTCTTTACGTTTTGCATAAGCATCCATATTTGCAACACCAACCACCTGCGCTGTAGGATTTTTACCGTATTCTTTCAACGATAAAATCTCATTTACTTTTCCCAATACTCGTCTATCTTTGCTTCTTGCATTAACAACTACAAGTGTATTTTCTAGGTTTGCTGTTCTAAGTAATTCATACTCTTCCTTATATAGAGCAAAACCATAATCTTTCTTGTTGCAATCTTCTAACAAGTTTACAATTGCTACTAAATCATATCCTGTCATAATTTATTTCTCCTTTTAATTTAATAATTCTTTGTCAATAATCTGGAAATTAGCTCTATGTATATATAATGCTTTTCCATCAATCATTAACTTTGTCATTTTAGGCAAATCATCCGGAATTTCCCAATATACTTCTTCTCCTGAGTATGCTGTAATAGGTTGTCCGAGCTGTGACTTAATAACGACCACTCGCGACTTTCCAAACATATTCTTATATTTATTTACAAATTCGGCTACGATTGTGTTATCAGACAACGATCCGTCTGTCATACTTTTAATTCTCTCTTCTGTAAAATCAACTTCACTGTTTAATCCATCTTGCACAAAAACGCATGTATCTCCACAGCTTTCAATTTACTTACCGTCAATTGTAATTGTTATCACGGATGATAAATCATAGTTAGTGATTTCTGATCCATCTTCGTTATAACTTTTTGATTTAATTTTATTGCCTGAAATATTGATTTTGTCACCGGATGTCTCTAATACTTTTGATCCATAATTATCATATGTGTTGATTTTATAGCTGTTTCCTACCAAAGAACCTTTGATATTGTTAAATTCTGATTCCAACATAGAGCAGCCTGTACTTACACATAGCACTCCTGTTAAAGCCAACATTACAATGGTTTTCTTAATTTTTTTCATGATTCATTTCTCCTTTTAATTTTTATTACTTATACACAAAGCTCTATCTATGTTTAGTTATAAATTACATCAACACACAAATTCTTATTTTTATAAAAAATCTAAAACCTTTTTTGTCGGAGTCCAATTATCGAATTCCATTTCTCGCAGTTCTTCCAAAGAAAAAGAAATTATCTCTCCGTTCTTTGCTTGTTCAAAACTCTCATCTAATTTTTCCAAATATTCTTTATTTGCTTCTAATTTCATAATTCTTCCTTTCATTATGTGACATAATTAATCTATCTCGTTTGCCAAAACTTCTACCATTTCTTTTTCTTAGGTTTTCAATCCTCATACTCATGTAAATTACATCTGGGATAATGAGTAAGCGGGTGTGTATCTGCCTATTTCAATCCTCATATTCATATAAATTACATCTTAATTAAAAAACGACAAAAAGGAGATTATACTATATTTCAATCCTCATATTCATATAAATTACATCCCTTTCCGTTGTCGGATTGGGTGTGACAACAAAAATTTCAATCCTCATATTCATATAAATTACATCGGCAAAAATACATAAATATGACGCATCTCTTTTATGTAATCTACATAATTTTAAGGTTATAAAAGCAATATCTGTTTTCGTATATGTAAATAAATAATTACTACTCACTGATTTCTTTTATCTACTTTTGGCGGCGTTGAACCTGCAACCGTTAAATATATGTATTTAAGCTATCTGCTTCTTATATTCTTTTTCTTTAGCCATGTTTAAGATATTGATTGCTGCATTAACATCTCTATCATGAATTGCCCCACATTCGGGACAAACCCAACCTCTAATTTTTGTGTCCTTTGTTTTTACATTTACAAAACCACACTTACTACATGTCTGTGTAGATTTCTGATATTTTCCAATTGCAACGACCGACACACCATATTCTTCCCCTTTTCTTTTTAATAAAGTAAGAATTTCTCCCATTGCTGCATCAGATAAATTATCATTTCTTATTCTTGCTTTTTTTGACATACATATCCTTTACCGACAATGTTTCTATTCCAATAAAGTTCGATCTTCTTATAACTTCCAATACCATATTCTCCATATGATATTTTCTTTGCCGGGTTACCTTTCTTTCTAATTTTGCTTTCTTAATTTTTGTTTCTATGTATCTTTTAGACGGCTCTAAATTAATATCCTCTTTTCTTAATTCTCTCAATTTTTCTTGAAATTCTATATTGCTATACCCTTGCCGTCTGGATAACTGTCTATTCAAAATTTCTCGATGTTGTTGAACACTCCCATCTTTACCATTTTTAAATCTAGGATTATCGTATTTTGTACCGTCTGATAAAGTCATTAACGTTGAAATACCAACATCAATTCCTATTTCTTTTTTCTCTTCTTCAACTTTTACAATTTTATAAACATCCTTTAAACACAACTGTAAAAAATAATCCCCGCAATTATCTTTTTTCACTGTTGTTAATACCCGCTGTTTTTTATGTAAATTAGCATATTCTTCAAAGTCCATTCCGCATGAACAATCAAATCTGATATTTTTTAAGTATCCTTTAATTCCTCTGATTTTTACCTTGCCAATTTTAGCTAAATTAAAATATGCTACATTTTTATTCTCTTCACTGAAACTCATTTTACTCATGGTTTCTTGATATGTATAACTAGTTCTTGGATGTTTCTTTGAATAATACGGAGGTTTACTATTTTCAATCGGTCTTTTAACACCTTTACCATTTGTCTTTTTATTAGAATTTTCTCCACTTACCTGAGCATCTAATCTCTTCGATAAATCACACAAAAATACGCCATTCTTACCAGACAAAGCACCCGCCGGGATCAATTTAATATCTTCATTTCTACTTCTTAGTACATCAAGATATTGTTTCTTTGCCATAGAATTAACATCCGGGAAATGTACGGTTTGTCCTTCGTTATTTTGGTCTGGTTTTTCAATTGTGTTAATTTTACTTTCAAACATATCGTAAACAGCCATATTACACGCCTTATGTAAAGCCAAAATTATTCTATCTATTAATTCACTCTGTTCTTTATTCGGATACATTCTAAAATTGAAAGTATATACCGGGATTTTTATGACTTTTTCAACTAACATTTAACCAGACCTCCATTTCTATTTGTGTTAATTTTAATTTTGTTGTATACTACTTTTATGACAACCGTCACTTATATAGAAAAATCACTCTAATTAATATTCATGCGATATATTTTCGTCTGCATGAAACCAGGAGGTGATTTTATGCTGAATCATAATATGGTTCATGTCGATGCTTATTGGCGGTTCCGGATGCAAAAGTGGGAATACGTCCATGAGCATTATCGCCATTATCCTAAGAGATAATTGACGAAGTGGCGGTTGTCGCATTACAATTCATTTCTTGTAATGATTGTCCGTGAAGGACTTCCATCTCAGTAATTTTTACACACAATATATAGTATTTGCATTCATTAAAAGCCACTATATATTGTGTTTATTTCCGAATGAAATCGACATTTTAACCCAACTACAAAAACGTTATCGACAAGATGCACAGATTTAAGATTCCGTGATAAAAAACGGACGAACCCCACGACCACGCCAGCGGCAAGAGTCGTAACCCATGTCCCCATCACTGTAGACAAACTGAACACAGGAAGAATCTTTTTTCAACGGTGTCTGATTTGGTGTTGATAACCAATATATACAATCGATCAGCGGCAATCTATTCCCGCATTTCCTAAATAAATCAAAGTTTAGAATAGATAATACATCATCTTTAACAACGCCATAATCATCAAATCCATCCATACTAAGTAAGTTGTTTTCAAATGGAACAATCTTTTTCTTGTACTTACTTTCAATATCTTTTGCAAGTTTGCACTCCTTAAGATACCTTCTTATAGCAGATTCTGTGTAGTTATTATTACTACCAAAACTCATATGCGTAATAACTCCATACATAAAGTGGTACACCTTTCCATCCATTTGAATGTTTGTCCAATAATATCCAAATTCCTCCGTAAAGTTTTTATCCATAAAACCCTTAACATTATCTCTAAATTCCTGTTCATATCTTCCCGGATCGTTACTATACCAATCTGGGACAAAATCTTGGTCAACTCTGTACTCCCATTTAGAGATATCTGAAGTGATAATATATTTTTCTGGCGGTATTAATTCTGCTCTCACAAATTTCTTTGAAGCATTAAATTCATTATCTTCTACCTCTAAACTTTCAAGTAAATTTGAATGACTTTCATTTCCTAAAGGTGCTAACACTACCCTGTTTTTAAAAATAATTCCACTTTTAAATTCACACATAATTTATTTCTCCTTTATTTATTTCTCTTCTTTCATATGTACCTGCACATCAATTTCTTCACCATTTCTACCGTCATTAATCATTTCAATTTCACCTTTGTACTCAAAAATACATCGCCCATTTTTTGTCACGAGTATTCTACCTTCTGTACACGGTTCCGGCATTTCGACAATAATTGGTTTTGGATCAATATACTCTTTCTTCTCGTCTCCACATGATGCCAATACACATATAGAAACAGCTCCACCGATTAATAAAGCACCTTCAATTCCAATACCATGTTTTTCTCTTTTATACTTATGTTCTTTCTTACTCACACATATCACCTCCTAACTTGCCAGTTGGTATTTATTTCTGATGAATTCATTAAGATCATTAATCATATATGTATAATTCTTTTTTTGATTTTCAATATATGTAGAATTTCTATCAAAGAAGCTCACCATCCACGCAGGAACTTCTTCATCAAGCTCATTTTCAACACTATATGCAATTGCAGCAAGTAATGATTTCATGTTACCTTCATCAAGAAGTTTTGATGAGTTATCTACTTCCACAGACCAATCTTCAAGCAACGATTTGTAAAATTCAATATCATCTTCGATAACATCTTCTTTCACATTCTCTTTAATAAAATTAATGATATTTTGATTTGGATCATACTCATCCAACACATCAAATATTTTTTCATTTGTATTATGTAAAAACTCATCCATAAGAGAAACTAATATGTCTATTTTTTCTTTTAACGTTGCCTTGTCTTTAGTATTTCGATGCTCATTTAATTCATCAAAAGAAATGTTGTTTATCTTTTTTGAATGCAATACTTTTTTAAACTCCTTAATAAACTCTAAAAAATTACTATCATCTAATCCATATTCCGTAAACTTTTTAAATACAGAAACCCAAACGGCTACATTTTTAGGAACAAACACATCCGTAAAATTATCTTTACAAATATTTTCAATCCTACTTAAATACTGGTCAATTGCTTCAAAATGTTCTTCTGTTGCTTTTTCATTTAAAAATTTACTCATGTCTTTTGCAGCTTTTTTCCAGTTGTTAAAGAAAAATGTTGTCATTACAGATTCACATACCAACCTCTCATAAGTTCCTTTAGACCGCTCGCTACCAGAGCAACTTATACAATTTTTAAAGAATTTATTCTCAGAAATAGTTCTGATTTTCCGTGCATATAAATCAATATAAGTAAATGCCTTCTGAGACTGATTCATCCCTCTGTGGTTATTGTATCTTCTTACTAGGCGACTAATTTGTGCCATCGTACAATGCTGGTGTATAGTAATGTCAATTTGGTAATCATCAAACATTTTCTTTAGTTCAGGTGGCAACATCTCGTATGTTTTCCTTCTTAGGTCGTATTCAATTGACTCCCAAATAACCTTTCCATTTTCATCTTTACAAATATTATTATTTTCATCCTTCATTTTTCTTTGATATTGAATAAAAGGTTCTTCCAAAGAAGGTGTTATTTTATAATTTCCATATCTAAATTTAATCAGAGCGGAACTTCTTTGCATTCCATCTACAATATATTGCTGAACGACATCTTCTTCTAAATCTTCTTCGCCTAAGATAATTGGCGGAATATAATCATCTGTTAGCACGGTTTTAATGAGTTCGTTCACCATCACATTTTCCCAGCAAAACATCCTTTGCACGTCTTGATTATCACTAATATCCTCTTCTACGATTTTTTCTAAATATGATTCTAAAGACAACGTTCTCTTTCTGATTTTCTTTGCCATGATTACATTCCTCCATTTAATTATTCTCGTAATAATACTTTTACATTTTCATATAATTTCATCGTGTCTAAAATTTTATCTTTGTACTCCTCCCTAGAAATATGTAATTCTGATAAAATTTCATTTTCTGTATATCCGGCACACATAAGGTCTACAACCAATTGTTGACTATAAGATAATTTACTTTTATAAAGTTCTACTCTATCTGTGGTTGGATATAATTTATTCATTATTTCTCTCTCTAAATTATAATTAGAGGAAATAATCTCTTCCAAAATACAATCCTCTTCCGGATCAACTTTCATATGTATAGAAACATTCGGAATAATCGTAGGGTTTCCCTTTTCATCTTTTATGATATTCCCACTAAAATCTCTTTCCAAATTGCATCTCTTAAATCGAAAATTATCTCTAAACCATGTCCCAGTTCTCCGTCTTAGATTTCCATAAAAATAAGTATTAAACTTACATTCTTTGGAATCATCATAGGAATTAATACTCTCAAGAAAAATATCAACAGCACGATCATAAAAGCTCTCCCAATGTTCTTTTGGAATATTTCTAGCTTTTAAAATCTTGTCACAAATCTTTCGAAGTTTCCTCATATTGTCACCACAGTATTCATTTGCAATTTGATTCTTCCACTCCTTTTTATCCATTCACCATCACCTCTTTTCTTAATCTTCTATTCCCTCAAACGGATTATCTTCTTCTATGATTCTCATAGTAAAATGTCTTGTACTTAACAATTCAAAAGTTTTTTCAATATTTTTTAGATTAATTGATCCTTTTGTGTTTGTTATGATTGACTGGACTACAAGAAGTTCGTCTTTAATTTTTCGCCGTTTTTGTAAGACCTCTTTGACCTTTTTATATTCTTTATAGCCATCAGATCCGCTCTTCCACTTTTCAAGTTCTATTTCGTGCGTAGCGTTAGACAATTCCTTGTCTACGTTAGATAATTTTTTATGTAATTCACTTCTTCTTTTCCTGGCTTCACTAAATAGAACATCACATGATTTTGATAATTCCATCCATTTGATTACTTCTTTACACGGTTCATAATCTTCACCATATAATACTGTTTTTTCACCTTTACAATCATCAGTTTTGTGATTGCTACATTCCTTTTTTGTAACTTTTTTACTTCCTCCCGGAGAAACACATCTAATTTTAAAATGGAAGTTTTTTAGGACACTTGGAAGGTTATTTAATATATTTTCTGCCTTCTCTTTGCTAAAAGAATGTGCTTCTTTTTTACCACATGTAACTGGTCTTCCTTTTTCGTCTAAACATATGGAGATTTTGCCATTTGTAATTATGTATTCCACTCTTTCACCACCTTTGACATAATTCTAAAAGCAATATTCTCTCATTTTTATTCTTTTCACATAAAAAAGAGTGCAAAAATAACACCTTTCAACTAAACGTCAAAAGAATAAAATATTAACTTTTCCTTATTTAATTGTAAAATTTGGAAATTAATGGCAGAAATGCTTGACACTAAAAATTAAATATGTAAGAATACAAGTGTATAGCATTTATGCTATCGTTATCTTAAGAGGATTTACTTAGGAGGTGCGCCAACACCTATGATCAAGTAGATCCTCTTTTTTACTGGTAAATTTTACAATATGAATAATATCACAAACATATGTTCTTGTCAACCTATTTCAGAACAGATGTTCGATTTTCTTTCTTGGTCATGCACTAATATTGTGCTCATAGTCCCTTTTGGTTTTATGTTTATTAAATCAATTTGCTTTGCTGAAAACACTCTCAATTGGTTTATAAAATCATCGTAGATTTTTGCAATTGTTTCTGCATGTTCAATTAATTCCTTGCATTCTTGAAATGTTTTTCTCTCAAAATTTACAACTTCATTTTCATTTTTTTCAAGATCCTGTTCTGCTACTAAAACCTTTTTACCTTTACAGTATTTAACTGCTTCCTCAATAGTCATTTCTACATATCTCATGCTACATCTTCTCCCCACATTAAATTCGCATTATATACTCTCTTAATTTCTCTTTTGTCATCAATAGAATCTAATTTTCCGAGGTATTTTATAATCCTAAGTTCAGATACTTGTCTTAAACATTCTCCTAAAACTATAGAATCTTTTACCAAACCTGTACCTCTTCCTCTTTTAATCAGAGTATGCGTAGGCTGGTTTGGATTTTTTAATTTTGTGCTACATGGCATAACTAATGTAGTTGCTGCAAAGTTATTCCCTATATCATTCTGAATTACAATAGCTGGTCGCTTTCCACCTTGCTCATGCCCAATTGGGTTATCACCGAAGTCGACCATAACAATATCAAATTGTTTTACATTCATTACGCATCCTCCTTTCTTTGAATCTATGTAGTTCTCTCTTCCTTTGATGTTTTTATTATATCAGATATAAATTTATAATGCAAGTTATATCTTGTTTTATTCACTTAAAATTGTTCACAAAATCATCACTTATATATTGTTAAATTTATACAAAACTGATATAATCCAGTTATAACTTATAAAAGTGAGGTGTTTACATGCTATATTCAAATACACAGGATCTACTTACAGAGATTAGAAAAAAAATGTTAGACGAAAAAATAAATATCAAAGAACTTGCTAACAGAATGAATAAATCCCCTAGTGCCGTAAGTATGGCTTTAAAACAAAAAAATATTTCAATCGAATCACTAAATGACATCTGTCAAGCTATGAACTTGAATATAGATATAAACTTTATCAAAAAAGACGATACCAATTAAGTATCGTCTTACATATTATATATCCACTAATAATCTTTGACTTGCATCGACTGTTTTGCTCTTCTGGCAGCAATATCCCAACTCACTTCTACACCTGTGTCTATGCAATACCATAAATTATTTTTCTTATCTTCTTCTAACACAGTCCAGCACCACAATTTTGATTTGTCTGGATGTGGCTCTAATATAACTTTTCTCTTATTACCCATATTTCACCTCCTCATGAAAGTTAAATTTTATTCTCTCATTTTACCCCTTAAAGCACTTAAAAGATTAGGTACAACCGGTATCAAATGTGGATTATCAATTCTGTTTCTTATTCCTTGAATACTATCGTACCAATAATCACATTCAAGATATGTCATATATCTACCATCTATGCAATAAATTCTAGTCCCTTTATATTCTTCTACAAAATATTGTTCCTCATTCTTTCGCTTACATTCTTCAGAACACACTGGTTTATTTACCTTGCGATTTACAGTTCCGATATTACCATCTGCGTCTCTAAAATTGAACTCGCCAAATAATGTTGTTCTCGGAGACATTGCAAACTCTTTAATTCCAAAATGTTCAGGTTGCTTACCACAAATAGGACATTCCCATTTATACATTGTATCACTCCAATCTCGCAATCTCTACACATTACTAATAAGTATTCCTCTTTCGTATTCTTTACAAGAATCATCTTTAGGAATGTTTGCTCCTACTATTTCATTTACATCATATACATTACGGTTTCCTATACACTCAAAAATTACTCTTTGAGATTTGTCTTCTATTTGATTCAATTCATTTATCAATTCCTGAACTGTCATATTATCACTCCAATCCCAAAATCTCTTTACTATCCATCTGTTCCAGTTTATTAATCTTCTGACTTCTTACATATTCAGTAACGAAATCAAGAATATCTTCGCCTAAAACACTCAACTCCAACTCATAATCTTTATGTTGAATAATAATATTTCCAGACATATCACTGTTGTAGTGTATTCTTGTTTTCTTTCCGTTGAATGTATGCATATTCATTCAACCATTTTCCTGTTAAAACTTAGATTTCATGAATCATATTTTCCAATTCTTTCAAACAACTTTTACACAAACTTATGGAGCAATTATTTCCATGTTCATCTTCAAACGAAATTTTATACACGTCTCTTTCTTTTACACACGAAGCGCAAGTTCCAAACCTGTTTGCACCTTCTAATTTACTTCTATGAATAATATTAATCATATTCTACCATACTCCTTCTTATTAAATAATTACTATAATTTAACCGGATTTTCCAACGCTTCTCCTGGGTAATCAAGTTCTGACATAAAAACAACTCCTTTCATAAAATCTATATTCCTTTTATCCATCTTTCTGCAATAACTTCTAGTAGGTACTGCATCATCATAACATGCCATCCTGAATTTAATTTTTCACATAATTCATCTCTAATTTTTCCAAGTTCATTATCTGGAATTACTCCTGTTTTCTGAAATTCCTTATACTGTTCATATAGAACTTTTAGTTCTTCATCTGTTTTATTTTTAAATGGATTTTTCATTTAATATTTCCTCCGCATTTAGTTCTTCATATTCAGACCATCTAATGTCATTTGTATATGAATCAGATTCTATATAGTCATTATATAAATCAATTTTCAATTCAGAAATAGCTTCTATAATAGACTCCTGACAAGACATAAATTCGAACTTTTCTGGATTATCATTTATATAATTTCTTATCATCTGTTCATTTTCATCAGATATCTTACAAGTGCATACTTGCACACGATCAACTTCTATTTCAAACATAATTTATACCTCATGAGTCCTATATTTCTTCAGCATATTCGCATTGCTTTAATATTTCTACCCTGTCGAAATCAATATCTTCTGCGGTATCGCAACAGATTATTCCACCCTGGCTATCCATGCCGTCCATATCTATTATACATTTTTCACAATATGCGTATGGACTATTACATTTAACCATAATCGTTACACCTTTCCTTATATAAAATCACCAATATCTATTTATACTGAATTATATCTTTCAATTTTCTCTTTAATTTCTGCTTGATTCCTTACAAAATCTCTTAAAATTCCATCCCCACCATCAATAATATAAATAGCGTCTTCCAATGAATTAACTTCGCAGCAATCCCAATTAGACAATCCATCATAGTCATCTAACAAAATAACTGCCCTAATAATATTCAATGTAGAAAATGATTTAAGATATTGATGAACTTTATTTTTCTGTTCAAACTGAATGTCACTTGCTTTAAATTCAGGAAGTTTCTTTTTAAATAATTCATGTAATTTGTCCATTACATCATAAATGCTAATTTTATTTCTCTCTACTAGATACTTACCCTCGTCTTTTTTATGTTTCTCATTATATCCTTTGCTAATACGACTAATCCAGAAATCATTTGTGTCCATACAAACATAAACCCCTTCAAATTTCTCTTCTCCTATTGGATAACAGTCGATTTCTTCATTTTTAATCATAATATCTACTATATCTGACGCATCATAATACTTTGCAAATTCCATAATATTCTCTCCTTTCAAAGCGGGAATAAACCCTATCTTTTACATTCACTCTTAAATATATCTTCGCTTACAATTACCTCTTCGTATTGTAACCGAGATCCTTTCACTAAACATTCCAAAGAACAATACAAGCCATAATATCCAGTTCTTTTATATGCTTTATCTCCATGCCTGATTTTCCCATCACACCACGCACATGCCATGCGTTTTTGATCTTCGGCAATATACGCTCCTCTATCTTTTCATTCTATTCTGATATCAATTACATTCCCTTGAATCTCATCATATAATTGACTAGATATATCATATAAATCATCAAATACATAATCAAATAAATCGCACTGAAATCCTTCTTCTGTATCATTAATATAATAAGTATTATATAAGCCGGCATCAATTGCAATTACAATGCTGTCGAATCCTCTTTCTGTTGCATCTTGATACATAGACTCAATTTGTTTAATAAAAACATCTAAATTCATCTTGTCACCTTTCTTTAAAGTCACATGTTAAACCTATAAATAATGCCCTTCAATATGATAATCGCAATTGTCCAAACTTAATGAAGTATGTTCTTTTACCCAACTATTAAGCTCTTAAGGAAAGTCATTACTATTTAATACGATAAAATATCTCCACATACGTTCTTATATTCTCCTTTGAAATTAATCTTTTATTCAATCTCGCTTTCAAGGAATTCTGTCATCCCACATACAGTTATATCTTTAATTCTTCCGTTTTCAATGATCACTTCATCTTGGATAATTCATTTTACAAAACAATGACGCGGCAATGCGAAATCCATCTAAAAATCCCGACATTTCTGAAGAATCATTTATATTATTTACAATTTTTTTAAATTTTTCAATTTGCTTCATTATTATTACCTACCTATTTTGTTTATGATTATATGTCTAAATTACCTTTTAATTGTAATTTATAGGCATTGTATATTACACCTATACGATACTACTGTTTCTGAGTTTAATGTTAAAAAAGGACGAACTCCATTATTACTCGTATTGAAATCAATTCCTATACCTCCCTTTGTATTTACAATCGTAACACCATTAGAATGCCATTCTTCACTTTCGTCTCTAATATTAGCAGCAGCCGGTGTGTCTAACCAAAATGGATCATCGTCTGTACCTGTTGCAATTAAAAACATGCCATTCTTTTTAGCTTTTCTATAATCATCGAAAGTACCTAGATGCACTTTGCATTTACATTTTCCATAAGTACCATTTCCGTTTAAAGACCATAAATCCACCTCGTCAACAAGTACATTCTCTTTTCCGAAGCCTTTATAAATATCTCTTAAGACTTCTCCGTTTTCATCATTTAACCATTCTTTTATTTTCGACTTACTAAAATCATTAGTTTCCCTATCAAATACACATCGTCTGTTATAAGAAATATTTTTCATCCATACTTTCGTTCTATTATTCTCAAAGTCCTGTTCTACTACATACCATTTTTTACCAGAATCATCGATAATTTCATCACCAACGTTAAACTCGCAAAGTGGTTTTGATTGAATTCTTAAGCTGTTCTTTATAGTTTCTGTTAATTCAATAATTAAATTATTACCTTCAATCTTTGCATTCTTTTCGTTAAATTCGACTTTCATTACTTCCCCTTCCTCAATCATCTAAACTCATTTAATATTTTTAGACATTTATCAATGATGTATTTTTCATGTCTTTCATTACTGCATCTTGTTGATACTTTCAATTTTATTTTGATATTCTTTTTTTAATTTCAAATAATTTTCAATTTCTTTCTTCTGATCATCTGTAATTGAAACCTTATTACCATTTGGGTAAATTGTGTAGCTGCCAGATCTGCCATATATTTTTTGATTCCATGTACACCCTTTTAAAACTTCCGGTACTGTAGGTTTTTCTATGGATTCTATTATATTTTTCTTTTCATTCCATTTCTTTTGTTTTTTTAATGCTATTTGATAATGGCATATCTCAAATAAATTTTTCTCAGTGACGATGTTATTTGCACCAATAGATTCAGCTTTTATAATTTCATCTTCCAACTCATTAAGTTTGATAACTTTGTTCCAACACATCATAGGTTTAGACAACAAATAGCTGTCGTTTCCTGACTCTCTTTCGCTCCAACTATAGCCTCCTAATGACTTAATATTATCTTTAAACGGTTTTGTGTTTCCACTAAACCATACAGAAAGCAAAATGCTCCCATCTTCATTGCTGATATAAGGGAGCACACAAGAGTTAAAATTAAATCCTTCTTTTTCAGCCTCTTCTTGCATTTTCTTTTTATAACATTCCTTGCATAGTCCTTCAGATTTAAAATAGTCTATTTTTCTGTCTCTTTCTTTTGTAGCCCCAAATAACTCTATTCGTTCTTCATGACCACAACTCATCGTTATTGTATATTTCATGGAAACACATCCTTTTCTTTTAATTTATTTTACAATAGTCTGAACTCATTTTTGCAATTTGTTTTGTATCATATCTGTTAAAAATATCAGATAGTTTTATTATATACTGTCTTTTATCAAACTCTTTCATCTTTATTTCCATAGCCGAACCAAACAATTTTCTTGTAAATCTTTCGGACAATCCTAAAAGTCTCATGTGTTTGATTTCTCCTGTCGCCGTATCCACTAAATATAGTGTCAATCCCAAACCTTCTCCTTCGTTTGGAATCTGATATTTTGTAAGATTCTTACTTAAATGAGGTGTGTATGGTGCATCCATCCAATTCAGATTTCCAATTTTAGTTGTAATCATAATAACATCATTCAATACTATGAAACGAATTTCAAAATTTTTCCCTGATTTAAATTGTTCAATTTCATCCTGTGTTGGAGTATCAAAAAATACAAGCATTGTTGCCCCATCATCAGAAATATCAAATTGCACTCCCTCTTTGTGATTTTTAAAATTTTCTATATTTTGTCCTATCTCATATTTGTACATAACTATACCTCTCTATTTGTTTAATTTTATTTTATACCTAAATTGTATGCTTTTCACGACACTTTTTAATTCTTAAAGCATTTGGAGATTGTTCTTCATTATACAAAGGTCTCTTTCTCGGTATATATGCTTGTACAGTTTTTCTGTTTAATTCTAGTTGTGTAGCAATTTTTTCAACACTCATTCCATTATGATATTTGTTTAATATTTCCGCATGCGTTTCTGATAGAATGTAACCATGTGAAGAAAGAGTTTTAACAACTTTATTCCAAGAATATCCTGTTTCTGAAGACGTTTTCTTAATTGATCCAAATGCTTCGTATGCGTCTATAATCTTCTTTTCTGACGCTGTATATGATTCATTTTTATCCATAATTAAGCCCTATTTACCTCTTTGATACTCTTATCGATCCTGAATCCGAAAATACAAAACAATGCCTCTTCTTTCAAGGAATACACTATATTCATTATCATCCACGTCACGAGCATATCCAATAGGAAAACCGGTTCCGTAAAGAATTTTACCATCATCTCTTACAAGCTGATAGCAGTTTGAGCGCATAACGCACTTCCCATTTACAGGAAATTCATATTCTTTTCCAACTTCAATAATTTCATCATATTCTTTTGCTGATTTTTCATTTTGCAATTTATAAACAATAACTTTTTTATTCATAGCATTTATCTCCTTTCAAAATTTCAGTGACCTGCTGCACTGTAATGTCATACACTTTTGCAACTTTCTTTTTATCTTTGACTTTATGAAATTCATCTAATATATCTTTGTCTGTCCAGTTGTACTCTACTGGTTCATTCATGTAATTTTTCATATCGATTTAACTCCTTCAACAATTGTTATTTTAACATAAATCATAGCGCAAGTACAGCATTTGCAATTACAGACTCATCCATGTGTACATAATATCTGGCTGCGGTTTCAAGGTTTTTATGCCTTAGTTGCCTTTGAACAAGTACAATATCCTTTGTTTCCTGATACAACTTACTTCCAACCCAATGTCTAAGCATATGAGGATAAATTGTTTCATCAGAATACTTTCGAAAAAAACCTGTGATAGCACCTTTACTTAATCTATTATTCTCATTTGATAGAAACAGCGCTTCATTTTTGATTTCTCTTTCATTTACAAATAGACTTCTGATTTTTAAGTATTCTTCCATATTTATTCTTGCTTGTTCTGACATATAAACCTTATCATACTCCTGGATATTTCCCTTTCCTAAAACCATCATATATGGTCTATCTTCTTCATATAAACGTAAATCTGAAACATCCATATTAATTAATTCTTCTGATCGAATTCCGCTTCCTTTTATAAGCTGCACGATAGCAATATTTCTAATAATATTAAACTCATTCCTATTGCCAGTTGTGATGCTTATTAGAAACTTTTCCACTTCTTCATCTGTTGGAATTTCTACTTCTTTGAATTTTTTCTCTGACTTATACAAATTACTTGGTATATGAGCAATAACATTCTCGTCTACACACTTGTTCTGTCTTAAATAATTCCAAAATGCACTAAATACATTTTTCTTAGTATTGATTGAGTCCAACGAATTAGCTCTGCCTGATATGCCATTTTTCAGTTCATTAAGATATTTGATCACATTATTGCTCGTGATGTCGTTCATATCTTTTACTGTTATGCCTGAAATACTGTCCTTCTTGATACATCCATTTGAAAGCATCCAATTTAACATGTCTCTAATATAAATCCAGTTAATCTTTTTTGTTGCTGATGATTTATATCTGTCAAAAAAATCTGCGATAAAAGCCGGAACATTTTTTAATTCCTCAGCTAATTTTTGTTCAATCTTTCTTTGTTTTTCAACTTTGTAACACATACCTATTATCTCCTCTATAATACACCAAATGCTTCTGCCAGATCCAATTTGTTACTCAAATACTCTAACGCATCCATTCTTTTGCCAAATTCTTCTGATTTTTCATTTTCAAAATGACTGATTTCCCATACTTCCCCATCATCAGTTCTGTAATATTCTTGTCTTGTCGGTTTATTGTTCCTCGTCAAGTAAGTAAAAACACTTGGATAAATCAGTCTTTCATGTTCTCCAATAGTCAAATCTTCTCTTTTTATTTTTTTCATAACTATTACCCCCCATTTCTGCATAAAAAATGACCAGGATATTATTCTCTGGTCTCTCAACTATAAACACTACAAAAGTCGCTATCAAAACGATAACGACTTCTAACTATTTACATTAAATATATACTTTTTAATTCACTCTCTGTAAAATACTTCCATATGCAACGATGATCTTCTTCTTTTATGGAAAATATATATGGAAATAAATCTCCAGTAAAAACAATTGGAACCAAGCCAAGTACAAACACCATATAATCTTTTCCATACTGGAATATTATATCCCCATCTTTATTCCTTATATTAGCAATACATTTAATCCATGTGTATTCTACATCTTGATCTGCTCGAATATTTACTTCCAACATACACATCCAATATAAACATTCTGCTCGAAAATCTTGCTTTCTAATATTATCCGTGTGTAAGATTATCTCCTCAATTTGCTTGTTGTTGCATTTTTGAATTTCTTCTAAATTCATACAATGAAACTTCTCCATACGACCATCACCTCTTATCATGAGTATATCACACATCAAGAAATCATAGCAACTCGGTTCATCACCGGGACAGCATTAAACAAATGGCATTCTTTCAGATAATACTGTACAACACCTTTCTGAAACACATAGAAATTTCCTTTTCTCCCTACATAACTAACATAGTCCTTCATGTGACTTGTTACTTGAACAAAATACATGTTCCCAATAATAAAATTCTTCATATAAATTCCTTCTTTCTGATATATTTTCACCTATATATTCTCTCTTGTAATATAAAAGAGACTAAGCAAATTAATACCTAGTCTCCAAAAACACATTCATTATAAAATTACTTTTTATATTTATTCAGATTTTTTCTGAAAACATAATCTGATCTTTGCTCCGGTGTAAGTGTGCTCTTGTAATGTTCCTCCGGCAAATTAGCTACCCAATTAAGTCCTTTGCAAAGTAAAAAAATTGCTGCAATAAATAAAGCTGCTCCCATGATATAATACCTCCTCTTTTTCTTTTCATATTATCATACTTCTAAAATTTTCTCAATTAACTTTTCCATATACTACACCACTCCTCATTAAATGAAGAATGCCGTAATATGTCCTCCCTAACTCTTTTGCGACTTCTTTATAGGTTTTATCCGCTTTTAAAAGTAATTTAACTTTTCTCAAATCTTCATCTGTCCACTTTTCTCTTGTGTTACTATATTCATAAGACATTTTTTCTTGACGTACCCATTCAGGTTCTAATGCCAAGGTTCCACACTCATATTTAGACCAGTTTATTATATCTTTATGATTTTCCGTCCATTTCCAAAATTTCTTCAAGTCAATATCATAATGAATAACTCCATTCAGATCTATACTATCATGTGGCATATCAAATTTCTCAATCCATCTTAAAACCACAGATATATCAGTATTAAAGCATCTCGCTAACTGTTTTGCTGAAAATATGTCATAGAATTTGTTAAGTCCTAATTTGGCTGCCTTTTTCTTTACAGAACACACTGATCTCTTTAGTCGTTTTGCTGTAATTTCCACAGGTTGATATAAGTATCTTGATTCCATGTATTTCTCTTCTCGTTCTGTCCACTTTCTTCTATTTGTAGTGATACTTCCATTGGAATTTATGCCAATCCTACCTGCCTTTGCTTGAACAGATTCATAGCTTCTTTTCAGTTTTCCTGCAATATCTTTTACAGGATATTGTCCATAATGTTCTTTTAAATATTCAATCTCCTCTTCTGTCCATTCTCTTCTCAAAATTACACCACCTTACACAATCTCTCTTGGAATATATTTCGCAAGATAATCTTTCTGTCTATCGCCAAAACGAAGTTTTAAATCTCCAACGCAATGAAATTTAATATTATTTTCTTCAAGAAAACCTTCAAAAATATCTCCAATAGATTCGCAGACGTCTTCACTCTCATGGAACTCTTTAGATGCTCTTCTTGCAAACATTTTAACCTTTTGCTGTTTGTCCAGTGGAATCTGATATACTGAAGGTCTTACGCCGTAGTATTCTTCATGTTCACAACTGTACGTTCCATCATAGTCTAATACAAATAATGTCCAAATCATAATACATAACTCCTTCCTTTTGAAAAAAGATCCTGAATTTTTATTCTCCAGAATCTTCTTATTTATATGTAATATTTTATTGTTCTTTATATTCCCAATGTTTAATGTATCCCATTGCATCGTCAAAATACACCGGGTTCAAATCTTTGTAACTACTACCGCAGTTATATTTGCTCTTCATGTTATTCCAAAGGTTAACAAAATAACTCTTTGACTTCTTTTTGTATTCGATGGAATGCGCTCCATTCAATAGATAATTAATTCTGTCTTTTGCAGCTTTATACATTTGCTGTTGTTGTTTAGTAGAAAGAGTCATGTTGTCAACAACTCGCTCCAACATAGAATTTTGCTCTCCAATCATTTCCTCCATGTTATTGATCTGTGCATATACAATCTTCATATTACAGTTCATATCAGACAACATAGCCTCCATCTTATTTTCTGATGGGGCAATATACCTTCCTGTCTTTCTGATTGACGGAAGAACCTCTGATGTCACCCAAATTCTAAATGGCTTTGCAATAGATTTTCTACTGCGTAATACCAAAGTATAAAATCCACTTTCACTGATGATATTAGTATTACCACCCTGTAAGCCTAAGTTTAACTTAGTCTTTTCAAAATCTTCCAGACCATTCATAGCAATAGTTGGATTGCTATGTTCTAAAATTTTGCAAACATCCGCAGCCACAAACCACGGTTCTCCATCAAGAATAACTGTTCTAATAGTTCCAAAGTCATCATTTTGAAATAATTTCAATTCCGGTTTCTTTTCCATTACTTGATCCATAAATAATCATTTCCTTTCTTTAATTTCACACACCTCTACACAAAACAGCTTTTAGCGTGAGTCAGCTTGTCCTAGCATCGTTTCACCGTACCTATTCTGTAAAGGCTATTCAGTTTTCAATGTGCTTTACATAAGGAAATTTTTGATTGACTAAATCTAAAGAATTGGTATAATAGAAATTAGTCAAACACTATGTTTGGCGGTACTGAGTAGCGGTTTTCATTGTTTGGTAGACGTTGGAGCCGCTATTCTTTTTTACTTATCCCGTTGAACAATTTTAAAACTTATCTTCTTTTCTATTTTGATTTCTCCATTTACAAAACCAGACATTAAAGCCTCTATTACTTCATTTTGCTTATATCCCTGATTTTTACATTCAATTTTAAAATCATTCTGAATTGATTCCTCAACAGGAGTTGCAAAAGTTTTTCTTGCCATTTGTTTATCTCCTTTACAATTACTATTATACCGTATTTTACTAATTTGTCAATTAGTTTTAAACTATTTTTTAAAAATTTATGAGCTATTTTCTATCTTTCCACAACTCTATCAGCATAACGATCAAAGAAGTCCTTTATAACATATCTATCAAGCTGCCAAAATTTCTTTTTTACTCTGTTGAATGTTTCTTCCGTCATTAGATATAGCTTGTCTGTTATCTTCTGATTTCGTAAGGCAATCAGACAATTTTCATATTGTGTTCTGTATCTTAGATAGCCTTTATCGTCTATTTCTTCTTTATCGCAAATATTGCATGTATGTAAGTTTCCACTATTACTGTTTATGTAAAAAATATATGATATGTCTTTCAATTCGTCATACATATCATCACACCTCCTTTCTCACATTAAAATAGCACCCAAAGATATGTTCTCTGAATGCTTTTAGATCATTTTATTTTCTTATCTGTTAAAATGCGACTTTCTTCTATTAAAACTATCATATAGCTATTCCATATTCTTATACCTCTTCCGGATAATAATCATACCAATCAAAAGTATTGCTTACTTCATCTGGTATATCATCCATAGAAGAATGGCTTCCTACAAGTTCAACTGTATATCCCTGTTCTTCTATCAAACCATACGCTTCGTCAATTTCTTCTCCATCTACTTCTTTCCGGCAATTCAAACGCAACTGCTCTTCAATCAATCCATCCGTAGCATTTGTTTTAATAATTTCAAATTCTCCTAGCATTCCTGATGTGAGACAAATCAGCCTATTGTTAGTCTTCTTCATAGTGATATCCTTTCTTCATAAGAAATACGAGTTTCAATTTAATCTTCTAAAAATCTAAAACTAAACGGTTTTGAATGACTAATAAAAATTTTATCTCCAACACTATATGGAGCATTGTATTCGTTCTGCATATCTGTTATCTTAATTATCCATCCTAAATCATCCACATTTTCAATGATTCCATATTTTTTGTATGTATCTCCAGGATACAACTGAATTTCTTTTCCAATGTAAATTTCTTTGTTGTATTTCATAATTATCATTCTCCTCTACACAATCAAATTCCAATTTTATTGCTATACCAAAATTGCTTTAAAATCTCCGTTTTTAATAGATTCTACTTGAAATCGACCTTCATCATCTGCTAAAAAACCAACCCAATCATGAGCAGGTACAATAATCGGTTCAACATACCAACCTTCTAAATCATCAACGAATATTTTTAATGTTTTGTCTGTGTTATTTTCTATTGTTGCAATAAAATCATAATCATGACCTGTTTCTCTAAAATTTACATAACCTTCATATTTTGATTTAATTACACATAAATCTCCTTTTTTGTACATATCTTATCTCCTAATAAAATCCTGATTTCAATTACTCAAAATCATCATCTACAATTTGTGCATCATCGAAATCTGACCAGTCAAAATCCCCGTCATCCATATCATTTATTAATTCAATTGCTTCACTTTCTGTATCAGCTTCTAAAACTGCATAACCATATTTAACTACCATAACTCTCATTTTTGCCATAATCATTTCCTCCCTTTTAACAAACCACAACAACCATTTTATTGTTTGGCAATTGATAAACAAACTGTGTTTCTGGATCCATTGCATATTCTTCAAACGATTCTATACTTGAAAGAATCTCTTCTGTATAATCATAATAATTATTTTCTCTTTCATACTCAAAGCATTCTTCCAGGTTATTCTCTCTATGCCAATGATTTTCCCATTCTCTTATATAATCATTTACATTATTTAGCGGTAACACTACTTTCCAATGATTAATCGGATTTTCCATTTTTATCTTATAAAATAAATCCGAAATATCTTTTGCTTCTGATTCTGTAAATGACAATACATCTGCAAATTGTATAATTTCTTGTTTATTTAATTTTTTCACTATCATTACCTCAGCTTAATTTTTCCATATTAGTTCTAATTTTTGCATATGTATCAATGATACATTGTAAGTATTCTTCCATGCGATACATATAGAAACAGTCTTCTCCAAATCCGGTTTCAATCATAACTATATTTCCGATATCGTCTTGCGTTAATGGATTAGACACACTTCCTTCAAGAATCATACCATATGCATTAATAACATTAATATCTTCCATATTTCTCGGTTTTAAAACTAAAACTTCTGATTCAGATGGAGATACAATAAAAGTATTACCACAATTTGTTTCAATTTGCGGAATTTTCCCAATCGCTGCTCGGATAGTAAATTCATAAGATTTTTCCCATCTCTCACAGTCTTCTTTTGTTTTAAAAATTTTTCCATCTACTGATTCATATGTAATAATTTCTTCTGTTCTCTGCACTTCTTTTCTAATTTCTTTCATTGTTTTTCCTCCTAATAAATCATTTTTACTGTTTCTCATCATTAATGCTTCTTAAAGTAATTCCAGTTTTCCACCACAATTACCACATGTAAATTCATTTGTGCGTTCAATCGATGTTTAATTCCTACTTCTTCTACTTCTTTTAAACAAGTATTTACATATGATTGTAAATCTCTCATAATTCTTTCCTCAAACTATCCAACAATCACATAATGTTCTTCAATATTTTTCCATTCTTCATGACTAGCTAACCACTCTTTTGACGTACAATATGGTGTAATATTCCTACAAGAATCAATAATTTGATATTCATAACCTTTGTTTTCTACTTCTCTCCACCATAAAGGAATATCATCATCATTTTTGTATGCAACATTAGATAAATTTTCCAATTCTTTTAACAATTCAACTGGTGCATTGGTTCTTATTACAATCAATTCTCCGTTCATTGATGCTCCATCTAATAACGTAATATATCTTGTATTACTCATATCATTCACCTCTTCTATACAACCTCTCTCGGAATATAGTCTGCTAAATAATCTACCTGACGTTCTCCAAAAGTTAGATCAATCTTTCCAACAACTTTAAAATCACAATTGTTATTTTCCATCCATTCTTCAAAACAATCCGCAATAGCCCATTCTTCAACATTCTTATTTGTATGAAAATCATTGTGTGCCATTCTTGCATAGTGTTCTACGTCTCTTTGTCTGTCCAATGGAATCAAATATACAAGTGGCTGTACTCCGTTTGAAAAATCATCTTCCATATCATATGTTCTATCAAGATCTAATACAAATAATGTCCATACCATTTAGAACACCTCCATACAAAAAATTTTCTATTCAACTTCAATGACTAACCAGCCCTCTCCATCTTCTTCGACAGAGTATATAAATTTAATTTCCATATCCATAAAATCTCCATAATGTTCTTGACTAAAATAGGTAGTACTGTGCAATGTTTTGTATATATCTAATTTGTAGTCGTATTGTCTAACTGTAACTTTTCCTTCAATTTCAATACCATTTTCTAATAGTTGTTTAATTGTCATATTTCCCTCCTATGAAAGCGTTCTTTCATTTTATCATTAGTTTAACTCTATCATCCTGCTTAATCATGCAACTTGGATATTTTATATTTCCATAAAAATCTCTCATATCTTTCCCATCCATATATCCTAATTCACATCTTGCTTCTAACCCTTTTTCATTCATGCAACTATATGAATGTTGCGAAAAACAAGGACATTCTTTGCATTTTTCTGGATAGCGTTCCATTTCATATGTAACTTTTTTGATATATCTAATTTTACTCATGTCTTTCATGTCTTATTTCCACCTTTCCCCATATAAAACCCCATACAAAATCGTGCTTTCATTTGTTCTTTAAATTTTTTCTACTTCTTTAAAATCATTGTCTTTTAAGTATTTTATGTAATCTACAATATCTGATTTTCTTTTAACTTCTATATCTTCCGCTTTATAATACCCATAAAAAGGATCGACAAACTGTTTATACGTTTTATTTTCCATATCAACAATAAGATTATAGTTATTTGCCGTTCCTCCTGTTTTTCTCCAATTATTATCAATCCAAAATAAATGAATTCTCATGCGTATCCTCCTTTATAAACTGTTGTAAATCCATGTTAAACACTCTTCAAAAGATTCGCTTGTGTATACTTCTTTTGCTTCGCTATCTTCACTTCCACAAGTATATACTTCATATCCGTTTAATCCGTTTGTGATAAAATATTCATCATCAATAATCCAGTCTCCCATTTCTAGTCTAATTTTCATGTAATTTCCTCCTATTGAAATTATCTTTTTATTTCTTTTTATTTCTATTTATCTAATGTTTCAAATACAACCTCCGCATCCTGTTCTTTTGTAATGGTTTCATTTATTTCTTCCATACTTTCAAAAAGAACGTCAATATCGGAAATACAAGCCGTATCAAGATTACGATATCTGATATCGTTTACCGTAATTCTATAACATCCATTTCCTATTTTCCAAATTGTACATTTAATTGTTTTCATTCTCATTTCCTCCTAATGAAATCATTATTTGATCCACTTGCTTCTGTGGTAGTTCCCCCATACTTTTCTGTATTCCCATTCTGTAAGTATAGAAATGCCGCCTTTTGTTCTTACAATATAAAAATCTTTTCCATCTGATTCAAATTTGCTAATAAATTTAAACATCTATTCTTTCTCCTTTTCTTCATTTTCAAACTGTTTCTAAAATCAGCCGATACCCTTTGACAAGTATCAGCCGTAAAAATATGTAATATAGGTTATGCGGTTCTTGACGTTCTTCTAGTAGTACGCTTCTTTCCAATAGTTGGGATATTGATATTCTTTTCAATCACACTAGAAAGAAAATCAAACAACGTATCCTGCCATTTATCAGAAATATTAGTGTTGAAATATGTACTTCCTTTGCAATTATTAATCAATATTTCCTCCAGTCTATCTTCTTTCCCTGCATAATAAGCATATAGCTTGTTGAATACTCTAATTACTTTTGCGCTATATGCTTTCCCTTCATGGATAGATTTTCCTGCATTCCATTGCAATTTCCCTAAAATCTGAAGGATTCTATCTAATAATTCCGGGTTGCTTCTTGCAAGTCTTAAGCCGTCCGAAATAGAAGTCAAAAGTCCTACTGGATTCTTAATTGATTTCTGATCACCCTTGATAGCAACGTGATTCTTGTCACAAATTTCTTTTAATCTAATATATTCTGGTCTGCCCGCTTCAATAGCTGCGCCGTAGGAATCTTGCAATGTCATTCTTCCTCTGTCTTTTCCCTGGTCAAGAAATAAGTTGATCGCTCTTTCTTCCGTAATTCCGACCAAAACCTCAACTTGAATCATTCTCATATCTGCCATAGCAGCACCATACAGTCTATGCATTCCGTCAATCACGATGAATAGACCATCTTTATATACTACTTTCGGCAGTTCCCACTTATAAGGATCATAATTCTTTCCAATGTCTTCGGCTCTTCTTACATTCAACATTCTTTGCCATTCTGGAATATGTACTAGAATAGGATTGACGGAAATAATTGTCTTATCTCCATTTCCGCGCTTTGCTTTTGCCTCTTCAACCTTGTCTTCGTTGATTTTGATTTCCGTAACAGTTTCATAGCCTCTCAATGTTCTGAGTGCTGTCAATTTTTCTTCTACTTCCTTCGCTGTCAAATATGCTCTTTTCATCTTTTATTCTCCTTTACTTTCTTTTTAATGCCTATTTGTAAGCACTACAAAAGACATCAGTATAATAACTAATGCCTTCTAACTGTTTACAAATATTCAAATAAATAATTGTGGAAATCTTGAAAGTAGAATCCCAGTCACACCCAAAACAATATGACCTCCCACATCCACCGGATCATTAGAAAATAATTTTCCAACGAAAAACATGCTAAAGATTACAATAATTCCACATAATCTGATTATCATTTCTTTAATTTTCTGTTTTGCTTTCTTCCGTTTCCGCTCTTCTCTTTTCTTGAGCTGTCGAGAGATAATTTCTCTAGTCTGTTCTGTGCTGTAATATTCCTCTTTATATAAGATCTTTCCGTTGTACATTGTTGTCACTTCCATTCTTTGATTCTCCTTTTATAAATGCTTAATATTTCCTACTATTCCCCAACTAGATATTGCTTCTGTTGTATTCAATTTATTCAGTGGCAGCCGTTCAATGTTTCCATTTCCGGCATTATATGTATATCTGTATTTCCGTGTATCAATAATTGATTCACTGAAAACACGTCTTAAAAATTTTCTCGTCATAGTTTAGACCTCCTTACTATGCGTAAATTTTCCCATTTACACCTGTTTTATAATCCTTATAGATAACAACTGGATTCTTAAAACAGTTTTCCAAATCATCAATATATCTACTGTCAAAGCAACCATATTTTGATTTTGTAATTTTTACACTTTTATTATCTTCAAGAGTTTCTTTTATTTCCTCTTCTTTTAAATCCTGCCAACCTTCAAAAATCATCATAGAACAGTTATAGATGAGTTTTCTATATTTTGTTCTTTTGCGGTATGGTGTAAAAATCATTTCCATGACATCGCTATACTGTGCATATGTTGTTGTTCTCATACTATGAAAAGTGATTTTCTGAGCTACTGGAAAACCGAATTCGTTCAGATATACAAGTGTATACTTCTTTCCCGGCTGTAATTTGTCATAAAGGGCACATTGTAACGGCTCCGCATATTTTAAAAGCAGATTGTCAAATACTTTAATTGCCTCTATTTCCGTTGATACTGTTTTACATTCTAGTTCTTTTCCGTTTTCATACATTGCCATTACTTTAAATTCTCCGAAAATCTCACAAGCATCAATGATAATTTTCTTTCCCATCGTGTAACCGCCTTTTAATTCTTCGTGTCTGATTGTTCTTTTTAACATTCTATTTTCCTCCATAATATACTATAATTCAACGTACATATCTATGTTGTGATTGATTCTGAAAAACTGTTCAATATCTTTATAACGTTCCGCTTTGTAATTATCCGCAAGTATTTTCCCACATTGTACTGATTCATAAAAAATTTCAATCGAAAGCTCTTTATATTCATAACCTTCTTTTAAAGTTGCACATCCTGAACCGTTTTTCCTACTTGGGATATATTCAAATATCGTTTTGAAACCTTTACCATATGTTGAATACTGAACATAAATAATATTTTTTCCGTCTGTCATAAGTCCATAAGCATAATAATCAGATTTACTTATGAAAACTCTTAATCCATCCGATTTCAATTTATTTAATTCATTTCTCAATTTTTCTTTCTTCTCTGTTAATGTCATAATTTCCACCATTTAACCTTTCTTAAAATACAAGCCCTGTCAAATCCTCAACTGTTTCCCTACAGTCATTAACCATTTCATCAAACAACATCTTTCCAACTTTTACCTTTAAGTCGGCAATTTCTTCTTCTAGTTTGTGTAAATCATTCTTGTAAAAACCAAGTAATGACTCTGCCGTTTTAAGTGCGTTAATAGCTTGAACATAGTCATTTTTTGTTGTGTCAATAAATGTTAAATCATTTACAAATTCAATCAGATTTACTACAGTGTGTTTTAAGTGCTTTTCATTCATAGTTTTTGCCCTTTCTTTATATCTGTTTTCTTATTCTCTTCTAGTTTCGCTCTTGCTCGTCAGTATCGGACTTATACCGATAGACTAGAAACATCATACAGCACAGCCTGTTTACGGTTTATTCCCTTAATTCACTTGCTGATTTTCCGCTTATAGAAGTTCTGTACCTAAACAGTGTTGGCTGCTCGTATAAGCGCGCTGTATTTGATTTACAATGTGAAATTTTCAAGGTACTCATAACTTAAAACTATTTTATATAAGTTTTTCGTTACGCTTAATGTATCATAATTTTTTCGTTATGTCAATACTTTTATATTATTTTCATAATCATTTCATTATGTTTAATTATAAAAAAAAGACACTATGCTTTTAACATAATGCCTAATACTTATGACCATCTGAAAATCTAAATTCTGAAATATATTCACACCCTAATATATTAGCTATCTTTTGAAGCTCTTCTTTTGTAAATTTCCCTCTTTTTAATCGTTGTGTCATATTCGGTTGAGATATACCGAATCTGTCCGCAAGCTCTGTTATATTAATACCAGCATGCAACATTGCTGATCTGATCTGCTCGTCTAGTGTTATTATTTTCCCGTACCTCCTAGTCTATATTAAATAATTCGTCAAAAGTGATCTTAACATGCGGAAAATGTACAATATATAATTCGCTCTTGTTCTCTTCCGTCACTGTATTAAGTAAGTAATATTCTGGATTTCCTTCGCTGTCATAGTCAAGCGTATATATTTCTACTTGTCTTTTTCTCCAGTCTACAATCCAGTATTCATCAATTTCCTGTTGTCTGTATAACTCCATCTTTTCCGTACGGTCATATTTTTCCGTAGATGAAGAAAGAACCTCCATGACAAAACGTGGAATATCGAAAAACGAATTCCCTTTTTTAGCATGTACACGACAATTTATAGAGGCATCAGGAATAACAATTTTTTCCTCGTCCCCTATAGTCCATTTATATTGAACATTGTCCGGATATACACGACAGATATTTCCTTTTAACTGACTGTATACAGTAGCAACAAAATTTGTGATAATTTCCGAGTGCTCAATATATGCACCTGACATATCTGTTATAATTGCGTTACTCACAAGATCACTTCCTTCCTTTTCCTTATTATACTATTTTCCTGCACACAAGGCAAGAAAAACTATTCGGCTGCATCACAGCGTCGGAACGTGTCCGGTTTATATAAACTCTTCTTCGAATTTAATAAGCAAAAGTTGTATTGCATTTTTCATATCTCCAAACATTCTCATTTTCTCTTTATCTTGTTTGTTAAACGCTTCAACCCATTTTTGATTGTAAATCTTTTCTTCTTGTTCTAACATTGCAATTACATTTTCCTTGTTGTATCTACATTTTTGTTCTTTCATATTCAACCTCTTTCTCCCCGTAGCCGATAGGTCAGTATTATTTATTAGCTACATAATATCAATCCACTTTTTAACATATCAAAGAGCCATTCCTGAAAGTCATGATATTCTGTTTTATCTACAATATCACGATAAACTTCTTTGAGCTGATCCTCTGTAAATGTTTTATCCATTACTTCCGGGAGTGATTCCCGGTTATCTTCGGAAAAATAATATTCTTCTTCAACTTCTTCATAATTCCTAACAAATTCTTTTAAGTCTTCTAAAGTATCAAACCTTTTATAAAAATCGGTTTCGATCCATTTGCCATCTTTATTGATATATTTTGTAGCTGTCCATTTATGTTTACAACACTCACAGAAAACCACTGAAAAAATGATTTCTTCATTTGATGTTTTAAAAGTATACATAACTTTAATCTCCCTTGCTTATTTGATTATTCGCTGTTTTATTTTCATCTATGCAAGCCATGTGTGAAAATGTTATGTCTTGCATAGTCAAAATAAAAAACTCTTATTCTCTGGGTTTATTGACTCTACCATGTAAGATCAAAAACATAGACTGATTGACTCTGCTATATTTTATAAGAGATTTTATATATCGTTATGTGATTCCGTCCTATTTGCTGATTTTAAAAGGGTGTATCTTATACTCTCCCTGATGGACAGCATTGCCATGCATTTTTTGATAATGGGTACTATAATGCTAACCCGATGCCATATAATTACTTTATTTCGGCTTTTTCTATTTATTCACTTATTACGTTTCAAATCATATGCACTTATTACACTTTGGTAGCCCTCTGATTTTTCACCCGTAGCCCTCATAGATACTCACTTACTTTATTTCATATTTTTCAAGGTGCATTTTTTTTGTTGTGGATCGTTCTGTCGGACTTGACAGATTAATAGAAATGTCCTACAATATATATTGGTTATGTAAGGACGTTCTAAACGTTCCACAAGGGGAAATTAACTCAAATAATCTAAATAGTCTTCATAAGAAATGAATTCTATTAGATTGCCGTCAATACAGATTCTTCCGTCACACCGGAAAAATTCATAAGCGGATATTGGAGTCATAATATCACCCCCTTATTATGCGGTTCTATTTGCAGATAGAGCCGTATTTTTTATGTTCTGATAAAATTAGTTTAAACGATACCGCCACGGGAAGGCTTCAGAACGCTAGTATCATATATTGGGTTCCTAGCGGTTAGTCTTTAACGTGTACTCCACAGCTAACCGCCTTTCGAGTTAAAGTACTACTTTTCTAATTAGATCGCCAGCCTAACATTTTTCAAATTCTCAGACTATCTTTTTTAGATATAATGTCCCTTGTTTCTTTTTCGTTACTATTAATAATTGCAATAGATTGTTTTATGTCCTGTTTGAGCAGTGGTTATTGTCAATCGTCAATTATTCTTTTCACATCCGCAAGTGTTTGCTGTTTCTGACTGTTTTTCAAGTTGCCTATATTTCTAGCATTCTCTTCCGTTTTCATTGCCGTGCCAATTCCGGCGGAAAAGTCAAGCGCTATGATATAGAAACTATCATGCGATCTAATATAGAAAAGCTATACTTTTCAAGATGTTTCGTCGTATCTTATTTACGTTACTTTTTACAGAGAAGTAATAACTATCAACTATTTTGCGTGTGCTTCTTTGCTTGTATACAGTGTAAAGAATAATTATCTGTACAACTTTATTAATAAGTGACCGTTGTATATTTTTTCAGTGATAACAACTTTTCACTGACTACACAAATATTTTTATTATCTGTTTTATTATGACTACTGACACGGCAGAAACCTTTTATACAGTTTTATTATATTCGAGTAGTTTTTACTTTTTCGGGAAGTATAACCTCGTCCGTCCGCAGGTATATATAATATGTAAAATGCGGTATTGCCTGCCCCATCACAAGCTGGTTTTCGTTTTGACTATGTACAAGTTTTTAAAACTTTGACTTGCGACCTTGTAATAAAGGTTCGTTTTACGCTTGCCGTTGTTTTTTAACTTGTCTTTATTATAAGGTATTTTACCTTATTTGTCAATAACTTTTTTAAGTTATTTTAACTTATTTACAACTTGTTTTATATTGTTTATAAGTTGTTTCGCCTTTGACATTTTGTATTATAAGGTATTTCACCTTATTTGTCAATAGCATTTTTAAATTTGATTTTACTTTTTTTATAAGGTATAATATCTTATAACACAAAGAAAGAGGATTAAAAAATGATAAAGTATATAGATAATACAGAGCTTAAGAAAGAGATCAAAAAAACTATAATAGATAACAACTACACGCAAAAAGAAATAGCTGATAAGCTGGGGATGTTACCACAAACTTATAATACACTTATAAATAAGAAGAATTTTAGTTTTGCTGATATGCAAAGAATATGTGACGCAATGGGATGCGACCTATATATAGATATTGTACCGAGAGAAAAAGATCAGAAATAATAAATAGGATATATATAATCAGATATATAATAGGTGTATATGTATTACGTTATGACCCTTTAGACGGCAACGCATTACTACTATTATATAGATAGTATGTGCTCATTTGATTTTATTGTGATATAATTAC
>OGZE01000035.1_pt1 | contig 94030 bp, 76 predicted proteins | sample 1576731 | NCBI WGS metagenome assembly OGZE01 (sample SAMEA3541503, study PRJEB24748) | human gut metagenome | biome: human gut; feature: human-associated habitat; material: faeces | place: China | collected 2012 | reverse complement strand
AATTTCAATCAGTTCTTCATAACTGGTCTTTTGTGGGTTCCAGCCTAAAACAGTCCTCGCTTTAGTCGGGTCACCCCACAAATTATCAACATCAGTAGGGCGGAACCATTGCGGATTGACGCAAACAAGCATTTTGCCAGTTCTGGCATCATAACCTTTTTCGTCGATACCTTCACCTTCCCAGCGAATATCGATATCCACTTGCTTAAATGCTTTTTCTGTAAAATCGCGCACCGTATGCTGTTCACCCGTGGCGATAACGAAATCTTCCGGCGTATCATGTTGCAGCATCAGCCACATACATTCAACATAATCTTTGGCGTAACCCCAGTCACGCAGGGAATCCAAATTTCCCAGCTCCAAGTGATCCTGCAAGCCGCAGGCAATGCGACTTACAGCCAAGGTTATCTTGCGAGTTACAAAATTCTCGCCTCGGCGCTCTGATTCATGATTAAAAAGAATACCATTTACGGCAAACATAACATAAGCATCACGATATTCCTTAGTGATCCAAAAACCATACTGTTTCGCAACAGCATAAGGACTGTATGGATGAAAAGGGGTAGTTTCACGCTGCGGCACTTCTTCTACCTTGCCGTATAATTCACTGGTAGAAGCTTGGTAAACCCGACAGGTTTTAGTCATATCTAAAATACGTACCGCTTCCAAAATACGCAGCACACCCAAAGCGTCCACATCGCCGGAATATTCAGGAACGTCAAAAGATACCTGTACATGGCTTTGAGCGGCCAAGTTATATATTTCATCCGGTTTTACTAAATTGATGATCCTAATAAGACTGGATGAATCAGTTAGATCACCGTCGTGAAGCGTGACTGAATTTTCAGCAAGTAAATGGTCGATACGGCAAGTATTGCTCATAGACGCACGGCGCACAATACCATGTACTTCATAGCCTTTTTCTAATAAAAACTCTGCTAAATATGATCCGTCTTGCCCTGTAATACCGGTTATAAGTGCTGTTTTCATATAACAATCCTCCTGTTGCTAAGTTCTATCTACAACGCTGTCTAAAATCTTTCTATAACTTTCCGCTTCTATTCTTTTTCTTTTTTGAACATCCACTTTAGCCAATTTCATTAAATTAATATTCATTGAATCATCTTCAAACCACACTGTTCTCATAACCATTGCCAACTCATTCGCATCATGTCGATTAAAATAAAGGCCACCAATAGGATTTTGTTCCTTATGTACATTCAAATCTGATAATATAATTCTTTTACCTATAGATTTTGCTTCTTCCACCATCGTACTCCAGCCTTCGAATAAAGACGGATTAATTAAAGCCTTGCATTCTAACATTAATGCCTGTACATCCACATATGGTATAACTCCTAATACTATAAAATTATTTTCTAGCTTCTCTTGTTTCACGTAATCCATTAAATCTGAAAAATAACTTCTATTTCTATAATCATTAGTATTACCAGAACACAAAACTTTAATATTTAGTTCACGCAAAAAAGTTAAGGCTTCAACCACTATCTTATGATTTTTATGCTGCCAGAATTGATTAGGAATAAAAAAGAAATCACCATCTATAGCATATTTTTTTCTTAATAATATGCTATTATAATTTATCTTTTCAAAAGGAACTACGAATTGTAATACCTTAGCTTTATTTCCATATTGAGGAAAGTAGTTTTCAAAGTCGTTTTTTGCATCATTACTACTTACAATAACAGCTTTTCCAAATCTTGAAAGTTCACCAAAACTTTTATCACGATATTTTAATTCTTTATCCGAAAACATACTGGGCAAGTGTTTATGCTGAAAATCAGGAATCCATGGTATTTGAACTATTTTTGATAAACATAAATCATATCCAACATGAGATACCACATCTATCTTATTTTTTTTCAATAATGATTCAATACAATATCCTTTATTAAATATTTTAATAAAAAGCTTATTCATTAACCAAAAAAACGACCATTTTTTTAAAACCTTAGTCTTTAAAATATTTATACCCAAAAAGCTTTTGATAATATTGTCATCAAAATTACTTGGTAAAATTAACACTGGAGTTATATTTAAGTCACTATTTTCCGTAATAATGTCTAATAGGTTTTTATAATAATTTATACCACCAATCCAACCATCAGAAAACTCTAAAATAAAAGCAACTTTAATATTCTTCATTTTTAAACCATCTCACATATTCTATAATTCCTTGACTTAAATCAATTTTATTTTTTACGTTCCAGTTTTGAATTCTATTTACATCTGCTAAATAATGTACTGGATTACCAAAATTTACTTTTCCATTAAAAACAGGCTGTTCATTTGTCCCATACGCCAAATAAAGTAATCCTAATATATCTTGTACTGTTGTTGAACACCCACTTGCAATGTTATAAATCTCAAATTTTTCACTGACATAATTAGTTGCTACAAAAAAATATTTTGCAACATCTACAACATGCATCCAATCACGCGTCTCTTCTCCTGTACCGTAAAATAAATTGTCTTTTCTCACAATCTTTTTACATGCATCCCATAAAAGTTGTTTTTTTAATTCTTTTCCATACACTGAAAATAATCGTAAAACAACAACTTTGACAGCATACTGTTCAACATACATTTTGCATAATTCTTCAACTATTTTTTTATGATATCCATAAGGAGAAATAGGATTTAAGTCCGAGTATTCTTTAAGGGGTAAATCATTGGAAAATCCATATACAGCAGCGCTAGATGGATAAATCAGTTTGGTATTATACGAATATTTGCGTATAAATTCTAGAACAAAATATGTAGTTCTAACAGTCATTTCAAAATCTTTCAATGGATTTTCAACAGAAAACCCTACAGAACCACTACCAGCACAATGCACTATTACATCAATATCTATAGCATATTTAACTAAACTCTCTATAGTAATATCACAACTATAAAATTCATCAATTCCCCAAATGTTAGCATCGAATAAATGCCAAGTTCCATGTCCCATTCCAATGACATAATATCCATTTTCATGATATTCTCTGGCTACGTATCTACCAATAAAGCCATATGCTCCAGTAACTAAAACCTTTTTTTTCATATTTTCCTCTTAATGTTCTATTTTTTTCACTATTTTTGCTGGATTTCCTGCAACAATTGTCCATGCTGGCACGTTTTTAGTGACAACAGCACCTGCAGCTATAATAGCTCCTTCACCTACAGTTACTCCTTTTAATATAATGGCATTAAAACCAATCCAAACTTTGTTGCAAATTTTAATAGGAGCAGATTTTACAGTAGACCAGTCTTTGCTAAAAATAAAGTTTCGATTTGCATAAAAATCTTCACGTTGTCTTTTTATATCATCTTTCCTAAATCTATAATCTAATGAATGAGAATCATGATCATATATATATACATTCCACCCAATTGTTACATCATCTCCAACTTCAATTTCATTTATAGAAATTAGATTAGTTCCTCCATTTATAAACGTTCTTTTCCCAATCTTAATAGAACCATTATCAGCTTCAAAAATAAAACTACAACCAATCATTGATTCTTCATCAATAAAAATTCTTTTACTAATTTTAGATATTCTAAAGTCAAAATTAACACTATCCAACAATATTGCAGAAGGATGAATGTCAACTTTTCCCTTTAAAAGTCTTGTTCTTCGTTTTCTAAGATAATATTTATACAATTTACACAAATAAAACATTTTTCACCTACAAACATTATATTTTTATTTCTTTACAAGCTTCCACAAACGAGTACTTAAAACAATTAAATGTATAATTTTTATAATAAATATTTTGATTTTTCCTAGCTTTTTCTATAATCCATCCTATATCTTTGCTGGAATAACTATTTACTACTTCAACAATATAATCGACATTATCATTCTCTAACCATATTGCTTCATCATTATCCACTCCATTTTCCTTTGTAATGATCGGAATTAGTCCATAAGCCATTGCTGTTAAAACGCTTCCACTGCAGCCTTCAGTAGACGACGGTGCAATTAAATAACTACACTCATCAATAATATTTTCGAATACCTTACTATTAACATCAATAAATCCTATTGCCTTAATATTTTCAGAATTAAATAAGATTTTATTATATAATTTACAAAAATCTTTTTCCTGCTCAAAATTACTGCATACATACAATTTTAAATCTGGAGTTTTTGAAAATACATCTAATACAATATCCAATCCCTTCAGCACTTGTCCGTAACTTGCTAAAAACAAAAAACTTTTTTGTTTTTTGTTTTTAAAAGTTATTTTCCTTCTTGTTTCCAAAATATTAGCTGAGTTTTTAATAAAAAATACAGGTTTTATGTTGAATCTATCATATGTAGATAAAGTAAACTTATTCCCCATAAGAAAAAAAGCATCAATTTTATTTTCCATTAGAAATTTATCATAAACATTTGTTGCTCTTCTCCTAGCCTTTAAGTGAACTTTATGTCTGTCATATAAATAATTCAATCTTTTTTCCTCAGCCTCATTGGAAAATACTAGATCACTTCCTGTTAAATAACCAATTATTTTACATCTGCTCTTCATATTATTATAGAATTTCGGCAACAAATTACAATCTACTAAAAAAATTAAATCGTATTTATATTTAACCTTTTTATAAGATAAATAATCTAATACATCTACGTTATATCCAAAAGATGAAAAAATTTTAGCGATTTCTATTACTTGTTTTTGATTTGAATGACTATTGCTTGAATTTAAAATAAATGGATCTAAAATGTAAACCATTAAAACATTTTTTTTGAAATTTGTCTTTAATACATTTTTTTTGAATCCATTATATACACATTTTTTTATTTTTATAGATATTTTATTTAAAATACCTTCAATTATCCACATTCAATCCACCTCAAAAATTTCATTTATTCCAGCCATTATATCAACCTTTACACCATTATAATTATAATACTCTACAGTTGCCTTTTTATTTGCTATTCCAATTCCAGAAGAATTAACAGTTAAAATTTTTTTAAAATTATTAGTTAAAAGATAAATTAATTCAAAAGGTATATTCCCATTTACTATAGTGTATTCTGGAAATATAGTACTATATGGTAACGTATCTAATGGATGCACTTTTATAAAGGTATCTTTATATGAATATCCGTCTAATATTTTTTTATATAAATTTATTTGTTTTTCTCTACTTAGGTCACCATTATCATAAAAACATTGCGTTAATAAGCAATTAGATTTACTTTTCAAATTTTTAATAATATCTTTATCTATCCCAAACCAATCTTTTATAATTTTCTTTTCAGAATCACTTTTTTGATTCCATAAATATTCCATATCTATAATACTAACCTTATGTTTGATTTCTTTCGGAGTTGGAAACAAACCTGTAAGATAAATTTTATTTATTCTATCGCTATGTCCAACTATTAAATAATTAAAAGGCTTAGAATGTTCCTCAACTATATTTCTTTTCCAATAATTAGCGCTACCGTCTTCTATAAGATTGAACTTGATATCTTTAAATTCATCGGAAAAGAATATACTTGATTCACGTAAATGATCTTGTCCAAATATTTCAATATTTCTTTCATTTTTGTACATAATTCTCAAATATATTCTTAATCTCTCAAAAAATACCTTATAAAATATTTTTCTGAATACATTCGGTATAGTATTAAACCTAAAATAGAAGCATTTACATTTGTAAGATTTTACTTTTTTTACTATTTCGTATTTAAAGGTTTCATCAAAAATATATACTGTATTTTGAAGTTTTTCTTCATTTTCTAGTAATAAATATATAAAAAGAGATAATTGATTAGCAAAAATACCTATATTCATACAAATTTATTCCTTTTATTTTATACTTTATACACCAAACTCATCATATTTCCATAAAAAGCCGGTGCTTTAAATGTTATTTTTTGATTTTTTCTCTTGCACTCTATCGCCTTAGCTATTCTTAATATATCTTCTTCTACATTTGCATATGGCGTTTCTTCATAAAAATATTTATCTGTTATTTTCTTTAATCCATTAGTGTTAAAATATTCAGTAAATAGCTTTTCAGTATAACCAATAAAATCTACACCTGTAACAGGCTGCGTAAAATTCTCTTTGAAGAGATTAAAACACCATGACTCCATATTGGGCTGTGCAGTAATAAAAATATGACCATTATCTGCCAAAATTCCTATTGCTTTTTCTAAATAAGCCTTGGGGTCAGGTACATATTGCAAAACACCTCTGAAAATAATCAAATCATATTTATCTTTAAAATATAGATTTGGAAATTCTCCATAATAAATTTTGTGTTCATTACCTGCCGTATCAGCAGCTTCCTTCCCAAACTCGACTCCACTGGCATCATATCCATTTATTTCAAATAACTTAAGAAAAGACCCATTACCACATCCTACATCTAACACCTTTCCCTTTTTAACATACCCTCTAATTAATTTAAAATCAATTTCATACATTTTATTTCTCTGTTCTACTGCTTTGGAATCATGTAAATGTACCCTGCTTAAATAGTCAGCCCAATATTTGGCTAATCCTGTTTTATTTAATCTTTGTTTGGCAAATACCAGGCCACACTCCTGGCATCGTACTATCTCACATCCCATAAAATCTTTATACAAAAATTCCGCAGCAATTTCATCTCCCCCCCAAGGGCATTTGTGTAAGGTTTCGAAATCGCAATTCGTCAATGTTTCCATCTTCAATCACACCTCGTCAATAAATCAACTTTTTTCAGCTTTTCTATCACTGTCAACAACTCGTTTACTGGTACGCCAATAATATTACTGATATCTATTAAGTCATTGCTCCCATCAGCATAAGCAATAAAATCTATCATTGCCTTAACTGCATCATAAGTACCTTTTTGACTCGTTGTGGGATAAAGTCCTCTTTTTCCCAACTGTGGTTCGCATAAAACATTTATTTTGTAGTTGTAGTTATTTTCCAATGCCATAATACATTGCTGATAAACTTCGTAAGCTCCTAGCAACCCTTCAGGCGATATGAGCTCTAAATTATCCTTAGAGGTATGATACTCAGGATATTCTCCATACTTAGATCGACAAATCGCACATATCGGCAAATCTACTCCCGGTGCATTATATTGACGTTCATCTGAACCGCGTTTTAAAAATGAATACGTTTTATAATCGGGATAGTAAAAACTTAGAACATTTTTTGCTACTTTATCTGCCAATGTTTTTCCATAACGTGATTCAACATATGAAAATGTCCTGTTATCACCCACACAAGAAAGATTAAACCCAGCAATAACATGCTCTTTTAAATGCTGCAGGTTTTTATTCAAATAAGTAATAGAGCCAATAGTTTCCGGTATAAAAATGATCCTATAGGTATATCTTCTTTTTACCAGCGAATTGAGCCATTTTGCTAAAAATGTAGCTACCACCGGCCCCGACAGTTCATTATTTGCCATAGATGGATGGCAGATGTATGTAGATAAAGAAACTTCCTCTTTCGTATCACCTGGGATAATTATTTCACCATATGTAAGACTGCCCTCTTTGAGCTCACTATCAATAACAATATGGTATGTATCCTCTGGCAACTTATCTAATTGGGTTTGTGGCATACAAAATCCATAACGTTCTTTATAATAAGATGTTACATAGGGAATCGCATCCGGTTGATCAGGCTGAGTGTAAATAATACTTTTTAGTTCCTTCAAATCAACAAATTTATCAACCGGCGCCGAATAGCCAACTACATGTAAATTATTATCTTTAAAATCAATTATCCTTTGACCTTTTGAATTTTCTATATAGGCATCCTTGATATTCCACTCTTTTGGCACTGTCCAGTCAAATACTTTTGTACCTGTAGGAACTTCGTGAATATTTATCGCATTACCATATACTTCTGTCAACATTTGAAGAGTTTTTCTTACTCCATCACCGGTAATACTACGGCAGATGGGAAATAACTCAATACATAAGTTATACATATCCTGTCCAGTTAACATATCAAATACCTCTTAGAAATATTTTACTCAATATCTTCCCAGTCTAATTCTTTGTCTGCTTCTATATCAACTTTTGATGTTTTATTTAAAATTTTATCAATATCCTTTGGAGAAATTCCATTTCCTGGCCTTTTAAAGGTTAACATCTCTCGCGTAAGCTGAACCCCTTTAGGAATATCCATCGCAGCAACAATAGATCTTCTTGCATTTGCCCGGGCAGGAAACTCACTTGTCAGGCATTGCAATTCACCTGATCCTTCTAATAATCTTACAAAATCTATTGCTTTTAAAATATTTTGGGCATCATTTTCATCCATAGCATGGTAATGATCATTCCCTTTTAATAATTTATCAAGAGTAAAATGTTTCTCAACAACAGTCGCACCTAACAGGTATGCTGTTTTTATAACATCACAACTCTTATCAGGTTTAGTGTGATCTGAGTAGCCAATAAATAACTCCGGGAACTCACTTTGTAAACTTTTTATTTTTAACAGATTAGCATGGCTATATATAGTAGGATATTCTAACACACAATGCATCAGAACAAGCTCTTTTTGATTATTAGCCTGTATTACAGAAACAGCCTCTTTTATTTCATCAAAATTAGATGCTCCTACTGATAAAATAATCGGCTTATTTTTTTTAGCAATATACTCAATAAACGGCAAATTACTAATGTCGGAGGAAGATATTTTATAAACATGCATCAGGTCATATAAATAATCTGCTGATTCAAAATCAAATGGAGTAGAACAAAATTCTATATTAATTCGTTCACAATAGGTGCTTAATTCTCTATACTCTTTTTCTCCAAAAGCATCAAACTTTTTAAATAGCTCATATTGCGATCTTGTAGGTTCTTCCTCAGTATTCCAATAAGACGGAGAATATTTTGATGCTAATGTTTCTGCTTTATACGTTTGAAACTTAACAGCATGGATACCAGCATTCTTTGCAGATAAAATCATGAATTGAGCGGCTTCCATCAATGAAATTCCTAATTTAGCAGCTACATCATAATAGTTGACCCCTATTTCTGCGATTAAAGTAAATTCATTCCTTTGTATTCTATCTATAATGTTACTATTATTCATAATCCTCACCTAAAATTATATTTTTAACTCGTTTCAATCCTTTTCGTAAATCATATTTTTCCATGATCTTATACATATTTTTACGAACTATAGCTGTTGAAACAAGCCATTCTAATGTATTTTCAATTAATACACTATCTACTTTTGCTCCTACTCCAAGATTTAAAAATCCATTTTCCATTTGAGCAAAAAAATGAGTTTGCTCTCTCTCATTTTGAGAAAGAACGATTGCCGGAATCCTCATTGCCGCTAATTCAAAAATTGTACGTCCCTGACTCGTAATTGCTAAATCTGCTTCTCTCATATATTTAGTAACATTAGGAACGTCAGGATATACAAAAATATTCTTTTCTTCTCTTGTAACAACACCATTTTCTTTGTTTTTATAGCCCAAACCTGTAATAAACTCAAATTTAATGTTCTTGTACTTATCAGTAATCTTTAAAATTATTTCGTAAAGCGTTTTATTCAAGTTCGCCGGATCTGTACCGCCAAACATTATCAACACTTTACTTACTTCTTGGTTAAATATATTAGGGTTCGCAATTTGAAACTCATCACGTAAACATACATATTCCCATCCAGAATACACATTGGGCTGCTGCACATCATCGTATAAAGCATTGATTACAGCATCAGCTTCTTTTATTCCAGAACCCAAATCTTCAATCGAAATGACTCTTGGTATCATTGATTTTAAATGACGTATATATTTTTCATCAGTATCCAAGCAATCGTTCACCCAGATATCCGGTTTAAATTCATTTATTAAAACATCGATCTCAGCGTCAGATTTTATTATTCTATAAGGCAAATTTGACGCCTTGATCTTTTCTATACCTTCTCTGGAGTTTTTACTTATGACTAGTAAAACATCATGTTCAATCATACTGAAAGCAAGAGTTAAGCAATTATAAATATGGCCCAATCCCAACTTTAGATGACCTTCTACCCTAAAAATTATTTTTTGTCTTCTTAGTAAATTTTCTGCCAGTAACCAATCGTTTCTGTCGTCAATATCTATACTTTCAACTTCTGAAATTTCATAAACAGAAGTTTTGCCTCCTATACGGCTTTCAGGTACAACTACATTCCTCTTAGAAATGACAAAGGCACCGGTTTCTAAATATTGTGGCGGCAATTCCTGTCTGTTTTTACGTTCCGAATAAAGAGGAACCAATTCAGAGTCCTTTACTCCCCAGGCTAGATGCGGTTTATTGACAACACTTATAACTGTTTCAAAGTTTCCAGAAATAAAATATTCAATTGCACTATCCAAGGTCTCAACATTTAACAACGGAGAAGTCGGCTGCAAAGTTATAACAGCATCATAAAATTTACCTGTTTCTTTTTCAGCCTTAAGCATTGCATGATAAATTACAGGATCGAGGGTAACCAAATCAGACGATAGTTCACTATCACGTTCAATAACCGCTGCACCATATGCTTTAGAAACTTCCTCTATCTCCTTACTATCTGTGGTAACAAAAACATCCCTTATGTATTTACTTTTTTTTGCATTCTCTATAGTGTAAGCAATCAATGGTTTCCCATTCATTAACCGTAAATTCTTCTTAGGTATGCCCTTTGACCCACCTCTTGCTGGTATTAATGCTAAAATTTCCATACATATTCACTCCACAAGTTTATTTAATGATAGAAGCCTTACCATTTTCAAATTTAACCTTAAAATCGCATTGTGCCAACGTTGTTAATCTGTGAGCAACAGCTATAATGGTTATTTTCCCTTTGAGTTTTAAAATGGTATCAGTAATACTTTTTTCTGTTTCGTTATCTAAGGCCGATGTTGCTTCATCAAGCACAAGGACTTGCGGCTGATAATACAACGCCCTAGCAATACCAATCCGCTGCCGCTGTCCGCCGCTAAGCTTCACCCCTCGTTCGCCTACGGTCGTATCAATACCTGTTGGCAGCTCCTGTACAAAATCATAAAGCTCTGCCATCTGCAGTACTTCATTGACCAAAGCACCGTCTATTTCTTTTTCATCTACCCCCAAGGCAATATTTTCTCGAATGGTACCATCTATTAAATAGATGCTTTGGGGCACATAGGATAAATTTGTCTGCCATGTGCGTATATCATCATAAATGTTCTTACCGTCCACACTTATTTTTCCCTTACTTGGTGGTAGCAGCCCCAATAAAATATCAACAAAGGTTGTTTTCCCTGCACCGGATGCACCGACTATGCCTACAAACTTGCCTTTAGGAATACTAAAGTTTATATTACTTAAAACCTGTTTTTCTATTTCCGGATAAGCAAAACTCAATTCTTCTACAGAAATCACATTTTCAAAATCCATTCTTGATTTCGGCTTTTGCAAACAGGTTTCTGTCTCCTTCTCCCCTTTATTTTTAATGATCAGCAAATCTTCATATAATTCGTTAAAAAAAGGCATCTGAAATCTGATACTGTTAGATAAATTAACTATCCTGTTAGCACTTGGCATCAGACGAAAGGCAGCCAACGCCAGCACGCCCAGTAATGGAACGATTTCCGTTGGCTGGCTGCCTAACAACAACTTTGTTATTATCAATAGTAGCAGCCCGCAAACAATAATAGTCTCTATAAGCATCCTAGGCAACTGGTTCAAAAACAAAAACTTGCCGTTAGCTTTGGCATATTCAAAATATGCTTTTTGAAAAGCATCAAGAAAAAATTTCTCTTTACACGATACTTTAGTTTCCTTAATAGCACCTAAGCTCTGGTTTATATATTTCATATATAAAGCCGAATACTCATTTTGTATTCTTCCATGTTCGGTAATTTTTTTACGAAATCCTTTAATGATAAAATATAAAAGGCTTCCGATAAAGCCCGCTACTATAATTGCAGTAAAAGCGTCTATCATAACCAACATCAGCCAAATAGTTACAGCAGTTATTATTTCAGTCAATAAAGTAAACATAGACACCATGATAAGAGAAAAAACAACTACACCACCAGAATTAACGTTTCTTAATAAAGTAGCTGTATTGTGGTTCAAATGATAAAGATATGGTTTTTGCAAATATTCTGTTAATAATTCTTCTGAGTAATAGATTTGGTTCTGAATGGCAAAATCTATTTGTATTTTATTTTGCCAAGATAAATAAATATTTTTTATAATATATAATGCTAAAAGTAACAATGTAGCTGCTATAATAAACTGGATATGTGTCGTTATTCCAAAAATTCCAGCATATTTAGTAACTTTGGGGTAAACTGTTAAAAAATCTGGGTTTCCCATAATGGAGATTAACGGCAAAATTGCTCCTATACCGATTGCCTCTAAAATAGCACCTATAATCATTGCAACTATTATGGTCAAACATCTTCTTATTTGCTTTAAATTTAAAATACTGTATATCTTGAGTATTATATCCATCTACTATTCACCATATCTACCACACCATCTACAATATTTTAAATTACATTTATGTTTTCTCTTTATTCTAAAAAATCTTTTTATAAATTCAACTAGTTCAAACTTTTTTAACAAATTTTTTATTAATAGCTTTACTGAATACTCGATGCTTATCATATCTTCGTATTTAAAAACTTTATTTAAGTATCCAAACAAATATTTTTGTTCTAATTTTAAATTTTTGTATAATGTTAAATGTTCTGATATTTCACATTTCCAAGACTCACTATTAAAATTGCCACTGCTTACCCCACTATTCGAAAAATAAGCTACAGGATAATCACGAAATTTTACCACACCTCCATCTATAAGATACCTTAATAAAAACTCATAATCTGAGATAATTTTATTCTTATCATTAAACATATATTTTTTCATTATTCTTGTTTTTACAAAAAGTCCGGGATGCGGCAACATCTTCCCTGTTAAAATATCTTCTTTATCAATATTATTAAAAAAAATGTATTCATTTTTATAGTATTCATCTATACACACAATTGGATAACTAATCATATCAATATCATCTATAAAATCATTAATGATGCTCTCAAAGACATTATAATTAATATAACAATCATCAGAACCTATGAAGCCAATGTAATCACCAGTTGCCAATTCTATTCCTTTATTAAAAGCTTCATATATTCCACTATCTCTTTCACTAATACATTTTGTTACTACATCACTGTATTCTTTTATGATATCCAAAGTATTATCCGATGATAATCCATCTATAATGATAAGTTCTATATTCTTATAAGTTTGATGTCTAATACTATCAAGTGTTTGTTTCAAAGTTTTTCCTGAATTAAATGTGGCTATGATAATACTTATTTTGAGCTTCATAAACTCATCCTCATTTTTAATTATTATTTATCATTTTATTAAACTGTTGGACTGAAATAATATTATTACAATCTAACGTATTAATACTTGCTTTCTTTTTTTTCAAAATCATTGGATTTGACAATAATAAAAATAATTTTTCAGTTAAATCATACTCATTATTTTCACATATCCAACCCAAATCATTATCTAAAATCATTTCTTGAGAAGATATAGTTTTTGTAGCAAGAATTGGTAATTTTAATACTCTCGCCTCCTCTACGACTAAACCTGCTGCCTCATGTATTGAAGGAAATAATAATAAATCAGCCTCCTTCATAAAACTATATGGATTTATTTGATTCCCATAAAAATTTATTTCTTTTTCCACGCCATATTTGGTAGCTATCTGCTCTAGTCTTTTTTTCTCTGGGCCATCACCAACAATATGATATTTTACTTTTATTCCTTTTCTTATACATTTAGCAATAGCCTTAATACCTCTTTCAACACCTTTTTCTATACTCAATCTTGAAACTGTTAATATATTAATGAATTCTTTATTATATTTAATCATGACTTCATCAGACATTTTTTTTATTTCATCATAGTCATTACAGTTTTTTACAACAAATGTTTTACAACTCAATTCAGGTAATACTTTTAAAAATTGTTCTCTACTGCTATTAGAACAAACAGCTATACGATCAAACTTTCTATACATTTTCTGTGTGTAAAATGTATTTCCACCATAATTTTTAAAGTCACTATGAACAAACGTTATTTTATTAGTTGCATTTACACAATTTATAAGGAATTCATTTGTTCCCCCTGTAAATAGCTTTGCTGGTGCAAATTGCATATAGGAAATTCCATAATCATAATTACCACTTAATTTCACTTTATTTATTAATAAATTGATTGGTATTCTATTACTAAAGACACGCGAGAATATAGCGCCCAATGTACGAATTATTATACTTCTAATTCCTTTTTTCATTACTTCTTTCTGGGATAATCCTAAAACTTCTAATTTGTCATTTAATGTTATCAATTTAATATTAACTGGTAATGCTTTTTTAAATCCACCATGATTTGAAAAAACCACTACTGTTATATCATAATTATTAGCTAATTCTTTCACCAAATTTACAAAAGCTTTTTGGATACCACCTATACACAAATTATTTATTATAATAACTATTTTTATCACATTCTAAAACCTCTTAACAAATATTTAACACTTCACAAAACAAGTAATATTTTTCAGAAATTCAATTTGGTCTTTTTTTATTATTTCTAAATATTTTTGGCAATTTTCATAAAACTTTCTTCCTTCATAGTAATTCAAGTAATTTTCAAAAATATTTATATCCACTGTTTCTAAATTAATAGTTAAACCTAATCCATATTTTTTTACCACTTCTCCTAAATATGTACCTTCAGATGCAATAATAGGCTTCTTGAACAAGATTCCATCATATAGTCTATTAGGCAAAGCTGTAGTTACTTCCAAACTTTCATTACCATAAATAGCATTTATAAAATCAATTTCTTTGTATATTTCAGGCTTATCTTCATTTTTAAACTCGCCTTTAAATACAACATTTTTTATGTTATTTCTTTTACAGTATCCTTCCAAATCACAATCCAGATTTTTTCTGCCAATATAGATAAGATGATATTTTTTATTATTAGCAAATGTATTTATCAATTTGCAATTTTTGTCAAAATATCTAACCCCACCAACAAATCCAATTGTTATTTTTTTCTTTTTAGCTAAATCATTCGCTTCATCAAATATCTGAAATCTACTCCCAATATTATGGCAGGGAATGATTTTATTGCTTTTAGGCAAAAACTTTAGAAATCCTTTTGAGGAAATGACTGTAAAAAAAGAGTTATCTATTAATTCACCTACAATTTTTCTATACCATCCATATTTTTCATAACTATAATCCCTAATATCTAAAATAAATTTATTTCGAAAATATCTTAACAAGCTTTTCGAAATAAGAAATCCCGGAACTGTTGTCAATATAACTAAATGAGTATACTGCTCTTCTTTTATTATTCTCTCAATTTCTTTTTTAAACTTATACATTGGAATTAATTTACGTATTTTACTGATCCCTGGTTCACAAGTTATATGTACAGTATATTCATTATTGTTTTTTTCTGTATTACAATTAGTAAATCTATCCCAAAATATACATTCATATTTTATGTCCTTATTTTTAAAAACATCCTCATAATACTCAATATAAGGAATATAATTTCTATTTGAAAATCCAATTAACCCAACTTTCATTCATTGAACCCCTTAATATTTATACATATTTAGATATTCCACCTATTAGATAATATCCAAAACAACGCATTGATTCCATTATTGTCAATTTTTGTGAATCTCTATAAATGTTCCATGTCCATATGGCACTTTTAAACTTATTCGCAGATACAGATTCTTTAGTTCCTATACGATATCTGGCTAAATCATCTTGTAATCCATAAGCAACAACTTTATTTTCCTTTAATATGTTCAACCATGTTATATAATCCTCATGCCTTTGCTGCGGCATCAAAAAAGGTTTTATTTTACTTTTATCAATACATACTGTCAAACATCCTATTGAATTACCTTTTAATGCTTCTTTATAGTTGAGTTTGGAAGGTATATTTACAACATTCCCCAATAGATCAATATTAGTAAAACGACGATACTGATGATAGGTAAATACATAATAATTTTCTCGCATAAACCTTATTTGCTTTTCAACTTTTTCTGGTAACCATATATCATCACTGTCTAAAAAAGCTAAATATCTGCCCCTTGCATTTTGTATTGCTGTATTTCTAGCATTGGCCACACCCTGATTCTTAGGTAAGGAATGTAACTTAATGCGTTTATCTTCACCTTGGTATTTTTTTATAATTTTTTCAGTATCATCAGCTGAGTTATCGTTTACAATAATCAGTTCCCAATTTGTGTATGTCTGCTTTAATACGCTTTGGATAGCTTCTTCTATATATTTTTCTGCGTTATAGGCAGGCATTATTATGGAAACTAAATCATCAATCATTTTCCCTGTACTCCTTCGGTACTGCTTTTAGTAATCAAAACTTTGAACGTTTGTAACATTATCATCAAATCTGTTTTAACGCTAATGTCTTGTATATATAGCAGGTCATAAATCAGCTTATCGTAAGCGCTGGTATTGTATTTGCCTGCGATTTGCGCCAGGCCTGTAATACCGGGCTTCACGTTATGCCGATAAGCATATTCTGGCTTTTCGGCAATGAACTGTTCTACAAAGAAAGGGCGTTCCGGCCTGGGGCCAACGATGCTCATTTCGCCTTTCAGCACATTGAACAGCTGCGGCAGTTCATCCAACCTGGTTGCACGCATAAACCGTCCAAATTTAGTGATCCTGGCGTCACCTTCTGCTGCCAGTACCGGCCCGCATTTTGCTTCGGCATCCTGACGCATACTACGAAATTTATGCACGCAAAACTTTTTTCCGTATAAGCCGACGCGTTCCTGAGAATAGATGGCCGGGCCTTTGCTGTCCAGCTTGATAAATACTACCGTCAGCAGCATGATTGGCGTCAACAATATAATTGCCAACGCTGACACTATCACATCTAAAGTGCGTTTTAAAACGCGCTGTTCAGCCGTCAATAGCATGCGTGACACTCTCTGCATGGGAATATCATCTACCATTAAAAATCCTGTGTTCTTACAAGCCAGTTCATATAATGTCGGTACAAAAAAGATTTGTTTTTTGGTGCTGCGTGCATAGCGCAGCACCTTTTCTTTATCTGTTATCGGCAATTCTGCACCAATAAATACATAGTAGTTAGCGTCTATCAGCTGCTGCCAGTTGTTATTTTCGCAACCTGAGCAAGTAGCCTGTAAAGTTTTTTCCAGGCCGTAGGTTTTTGCCAGTTTGTACTTGATCCTTGCTGCTTCTTCGTCACCAGCAAACAAAACACTGGTCTGCTGAGGAAAGTGCTTCCATTCCCACTGATGGCAGATATACTGCCATACTGCCAAAAATATGAATGAAAATATGGCGGAATAAATGAGTACGACGCGAGAATAATCGAACTGACGAAAAAAGAAGGTCATCGCCATAGCCATGATATAAATATTGGTTACGGCCACCAGTAAATTAAGAAAAATATCTACCAGCTTTTTTCTAATCAAACTGAACAGACCGTAGACATTGAACATAAAAAACATCATGATAACCAGAATAGGCAAAAATTCTAAATGAAAAGCGATTTTATCTGTTTGATTTTTGCCAAGCTCCAAGAGCATAGCCATACTGGTAGCCAGATACAAACAAATAACATCTCCAATTATTAATACTACTTTTCGCATTAATGAACTATATCCCAAGTAAATTCACCTATATTTCGATATTTTTTATTTAATATTACAATTGAATTTTTACTTAATTGCACATAACGCAACCACGTTTTATTGTAATAAATTCTATTAATTTATTTTGCAATGAATCATATTTAATTTTACCACTTTTATTATAAAAAATCCACTCTTTCGCTACCCGCCCCTGTCGTATATGCTTTTATCATTGATGTAAATTTTTCTTTATTCTTAATTTTTTATGATTTTCTATTATTTTTTTTTATATTTTAAGAAGAACACACCAAAACAAAAAAAGCTGTAACCATAAAGGTTACAGCTTTTTTGTTTACTAAACTATTTAATTTTTCTTTATCAGGCCTTACTTAAACTCTACTTTTAAATGCTGGCGTTCAACTAATCTTTGGAATTTATATTTCGGATAGCCAACCATCAAGGCTCCTACGATTTTTTGCTTGGCAGGCACTTCTACCAAATCAAGCAGCGGCTGATAGCCAACGATGCCACAGGTTTGGATAAAGCCGGCAATAGTTGTGCCCAGCCCTATAGTTGGCGCGTAAAGTTCTGCGTACGCCCAAGCCTGTTCTGCGTTGCTAATGCCTGTTGTATTTAGTCTACGTGCCAAAGCAAAAATCAGCATGGGGCTGTTTCGGGCTATAATATCCTGCCCACGGTCACGGTAAGCCCGTAAAACCGTAGTAAAGTATCTGCTGTTAGCTGTTTTTTCTTCTATTTCTTTTTCCATCCACTGAGCCGTTGCTTCAGCGATAGCTCTGATTTTTTCTTTATCACTGATAACTATATAATATAAACCCTGCGAGTTGCCTGCAGTCGGCGCATACCTGCAAACTTCCAGCAATTTACGAACATCGGCTTCAGTTGGCGGCTGTGGTTTAAATATCCGCACCGATCTACGCATTCGTAAAAAGTTGTAAGCTGCTGTTTCTTCTAAAACAGGCATCGGTATAGGCAACTGTTCTTCAAGCGGAACATACTTGTTATCCATTGCCGCAGTAGGGCAAATGGCAACACAATGACCACAACTCATACAGCCTCTGTCAAAATTGCATTCCGGTCCCTGTTCACCCATAGACAAAATACACGAAGGGCATGCCTCTACGCAAATGCCACATCTTATACATTTATCATAATCAACTTTCAGTAAGTCCATCCTCTAACACCTCAATCTTCGAAATGAATAAATTCTAACCCGCTGAAATCTGTATAGAACTGAGCATTTTTAAAGGCTTTAGCACATAACTCTTTATCCTTGACGGCAACGCCGTCTGCATTGGCTATCCCTAGGTAGGCGCAGGCAGATTGGGCATTAAATACTTGGGCATGCTCCAGCAATGCCTGTTTCTCGGCAGCTGTGATAGCACCTTTATGAGGATAAACATCAGTAGCTGCTAAAATAAAAATCAACTGCTCGCCCTGCTTCGCTACTACATGCGGTATCTCATTTTTACTGGGCTGGGCAAAATCTACTTCATACCCTTTCGCTGTAAGATGCTGCAGCAGCATCTGCAAACCAAATTCATGAATTTCCTGAGTATTCATCAACTCTGAAGACATGGATCATTCTCCTTCATTCTTTTATAAACTTATTATATCATAAAAAATCAAGCAAACTCTAGCAAAATTACCAGAATATTTGTATAAAGATAGTATTCACACATAAAAAAGCCTGCTCAGCGAGCAGGCTTATATTTTCTGGCTCCCCGAGTAGGACTCGAACCTACAACAACTCGGTTAACAGCCGAGTGCTCTACCGATTGAGCTATCGGGGAATAAATCTTTCAACGAAGAGTATTATATTACGATACAATGGCCTTGTCAACGCTTTTCTTTAGCGGGTCAGCTTATAAATAAGCGCGTTACAGATAGCCGCAGCAACATTACTGCCGCCTTTACGTCCACGAGCCACGATATAAGGAACACCAGTCTTCATAATGATCTCTTTCGATTCCACAACATTAACAAATCCAACAGGCACACCGATAACCAACTCCGGTTTGATTTTACCTTCTTTAACCAGTTCATCAAGTCGTACCAATGCCGTAGGTGCATTGCCTACAGCGATAATAACGGGACCTTCTACTTCACAGGCCTTTTCCATACAGGCGGCAGCACGGGTAGAACCAGCCTCTTTAGCCCTTGCCGCTACATCAGCATCAGCCATAAAGCATAGTGCTTTACCACCTAATTTATTCAAACCAGGTTTATTGATACCCACACAGGCCATGTTCGTGTCGGTAATGATAGTCGCACCTTTTTGTAATGCGGCCAAAGCTTTTTCAACTGCACCATCCGAAAAATGCAAAGTTCTGGCATAATCAAAATCAGCGGAGGTATGGATGACCCGCTTAATGATACTGAGTTTTTCAGGGTCTAACTGCACCTCGCCCAATTCTTCAGCGATGATCTCCATACTGCGTTTTTCAATATCCGCCGGTAAAACGTTTTGTAATTTCATTTTTCTACCACCTTTCTTATAATCATTTTTCTATCCCGGTTCTGGCCGGAATACCTTTATCAAAAGGATGTTTACGTTTACATATCTCCGACACATAATCAGCCAGTTCCAGCAATTCTGGTGATGGATCACGCCCAGATAAAACTACTTCTAATCTCTGCGGCTTAGTTTTAAGAAAATCCAATAATTGATTTTCATCAAACACGCCTGTGTTGCAGGCGCCTATGATTTCATCCAATACCAGCAGCTGTACATTTTCTTCTGTCAGCTTCGTTTGTATCTTAGCAAATAACTGCTCATGTTCGCGCAGCACTTCCTGTTTTTCTTCCGCCGTCATCTGGAAAGTAAATTTTTTTGTTTCCTTACCACGTAAAACCTCTATATTAGGCAGAAGTTCCAAAGAGTTCAATTCTCCCGTAGGACGGCTTTTTAAAAATTGTACAAACAGCACCTTATTACCATGACCAGCACAGCGGATAGTTAAACCCAGGCAAGCTGTAGTTTTTCCTTTGCCATTGCCGCAGTAGATATGGATTAAGCCTTGCTCCATTTTACACACCAGCTTCCAAAATCTCGTAGATTTTTTTCAAATCTATATTTTGGCGCACACTGTCAGCTAAAATATCATACTGTTGTTTTTTATAATCATTAAAATTGATCGTTTTAATATCGTCGAACTTCATACCTTTTTTAGCCAGCAAAGCTTCTACAACGGCTTTGGCAATGCCTTCACCATCAAACACACCATGTACATAGGTGCCGTAAACATTCATCGTTGCACTGATGTTCTGTGCTCCTTCGGGACTGATCTCACCATGCTCATGGATCGGCTTCATCTGAGTCAAAGCTTTGTCGGCATCAAAATTAGTTATACCGGAATGTATCTCATAGCCATAAAAAGGCTGTCTGCTCAAAGCACTGAAAATGCCTTGGACCTCGCCGAAATGTCCGTTTACCTGAATGGTGCGTTTTTTCTCGGCAAAGATAGTCTCCACGTCCAAAAGGCCTAAACCTGCCGTATCGCCGCCTTCTTCAACGCCATAAGGATCGGCAAGATTGGTTCCTAACATTTGATAACCACCACAGACGCCAAAAATCACTGTGCCTGCGTGTGCTCTTTTTAATATTTCAGCTTCCAGACCGTTTTGACGCATCCATTTCAAATCACCGATAGTATTTTTAGTTCCGGGAATAATAATCATATCGGGATTTTTTAATTCGCCTACCGACTGTACATAGCGCAGTGAGACGCCTGGAATAAGTTCAAATACGTTAAAATCTGTATAGTTAGACATTCTGGGAATGCGAATAACGGCAATATCTACCGCCTGCACCTCAGTATGCGTAGTCAGGCGTTCCGACAGGCTGTCTTCGTCTTCGATATCTACGTGCAGCATCGGCAAGACACCAACTACCGGCACTCCGGTTTTTTCTTCAATCATTTCCAAGCCTGGGCGCAGTATTTCCACGTCGCCGCGGAATTTATTAACAATGATACCCTTGACCATAGCTCTTTCGTCTGCTTCTAAAAGCATTAACGTGCCATAAATAGAGGCAAAGACACCGCCGCGATCAATATCGGCCACTAAAAGTACCGGCGACTGCGCCATTTTTGCCATGCCCATGTTAACTATATCCTGTGATTTTAAATTGATCTCGGCCGGGCTGCCAGCGCCTTCGATAACGATCACATCGTTGCTGTCAGCAAGCTGGTTATAGGCTTTCATAATATCAGGGATCAGCTTAGTTTTAAATTTAAAATATTCTGCTGCCGTCATCGTTCCAATAGCCTCGCCGTTAACGATGACCTGCGAACCGCAGTCGCTGGTGGGTTTCAACAAAATGGGATTCATCAGCGCACTAGGTTCGATATTAGCGGCTTCTGCCTGCACTACCTGTGCCCTGCCCATTTCGGCCCCATTACGAGTAATAAAAGAATTTAGAGCCATATTCTGTGATTTAAAAGGCGCTACCTTGTAACCGTCTTGATTAAAAACACGGCATAACCCAGCAGTCACCAAACTTTTACCAGCATTGGACATAGTCCCCTGCACCATTATTGCTTTAGCCACGCTTATCACTCGCTTTCATTAAAAATGTCAGGATATCTTGATAATTACTTATCTCTACAGGTATTTTAACGCTGTTTACTTGTGCAGCTATTACTGGAACTGCGTTTTTGTTATGCTTACCGCTGACAGAACTGGTAACATGATCGCCGCTGACAACGATGCGAAGCGGTTCTTTTACAGTTTTCAAAACAGGACCCAAAAACTCTTTATCGATAGCGCTGATAAAATTGGCCTTACCTTGATAGTCGTAGCGATGAGCCGCCTCATCGGCACCATTAAAATGTGTCAGCACAAATTCATTCTGCTTCAGCAATTCTAAAGTAGCCTGCGTTTTAGCCGCAATGTCAGTATCTATATCCGCTGTAGCGCCTTTTATCTTTGGCGCTTCCAACTGCAAGCCTTTAGCTATACCACGAACTATTTCAGCTTCACATACGGCAGCTCCTTGCAATCCATGCAAAGCAGCAAAAGCAGGCAAAGCTTTACGTTCCGACGGCCCCCAGGGATACAGCATATAACGAATCCCGTCACGGCTGAACCGTTCCAGCTTTTTAGCAGTGCCTTCAATAAAATGCTTTAATAGCAGCGATTTTTCTTTGAGCTCACTTAAAAGCGCGTTAATATTTTCACCCATACTTTCATGCGGCGGCTGAATATCAGAAGCATCTAAGATGCGTCTGTCTTTATCCAAAATCAGCAGATTGCGATACATTGATAAATGCATAAATTCTATCCCCTGCCAAAATTCGTTGCAGGCAGCAGCAGCTTCTGCCATATCCTGCGGCGTTAACCCCTGCCCGTTAAAGGATATCAGTGTATCGTTTTCATCTACTGAAACTAGATTGCAGCGCAGCACCATTTCATATTCAGAAATATCACGTTCATGCGCCAGCAATTCTAAATAGGCCCTGTTCATAGGGAAATCACACTGCTGCACTCCCAGCAGCCGCAAAATGCAGCTTAGGCTTTCGGGTACGAAATCATTTTCGCAAATGCTGACATTGCTGCAAATCCCCAGGCTGATCATCTGATCCATATTTTTATGTTCGGCATGGTCAAAAGGTGTCAGCCCCTTCCATTCTGGAATGGGGTCGTCACCTAAACCGTCAATAATTACCAATAACGAACGCATTACGTCTTACTTCCTTTATTGCTTTGATCAAGGCTCTGTTAGTATAGCGCGTCTTGACCGCTATTCTATAATAAGCCGAACCAAGATTATGATAATTTGCGCATTCACGAATCAAAAAACCCTGTTTATGTAAAAGCTCTGCTAAGTTAGCCGGTTTTTCCAATTTGAAAAAAATATAATTGGCTTCCGAACCAAAAGTTTTAGCCCCTAAGGCTTCCAGCTGCGCCGTAAGATATTGGCGTTCTGTGCGAATAAGCTCTTTGCTGGCAAACAAATAACTGGCTTCATCCAAAGCAGCTATTCCCGCAGCCTGCGCCAACACAGAAACGTTCCAGTCCTGTCCATTTTCATGCAAAGCACGGATCAGGCCCGCATCCGAGGTTATACAGTACCCCAAACGCATACCAGGCATGGCATAGGTTTTTGTAAAAGCCTTTAAAATAATAAGATTAGGATATTTGTTTAACTTCGGCCGCAAGGAATATGCTTTTTCATCATCAACAAAATCCATAAAGCATTCATCAACTAATAGCTTGGTTCCTGTGCGAGAGCATTTTTCCAACAGCTCTTCCAGCAAGGCCTTATCCATCAGTTTTCCTGTGGGGTTATTAGGATTACAGATTACCACCATATCGACCCTGCTATTAATTTTTTTCAGCAGGTCAGGACCGATGACAAAATTATCACCTTCTCGCAGATCGTAATAAGTGAACTTGCAGCCAACTGTCTGCAAAGCTTTTTCATAGTCTGCAAAGGTAGGCGCTAATAAAACCGCCCGCTTAGGTTTGGCAGCCAGTGCCAGTTTAAACAGTACATCTGCCGCGCCATTACTAATAAAAAGATAGTCTTTACGGACTTTTAAATGGTGAGCAAGCTTTTCTGCCAATTCCCGACAAAGCGGGTCGGGATAATTGACACAGTTCTTGATCGCATTTTTTACCGCGTCTTTAACAGAAGCAGGCAAGCCTAGAGGATTGACATTTGCCGAATAATCAACAAGGTTACTCCCCAGCGCTTTGTTCTGTTCACTATAAATATCTCCGCCATGCACAGATTTATACATAATTCCCCATCCTTCAGCTTCTAACAAAAAGCTCCAGTAAATAAATGAGTGCCAAAACTAAAATACTCAGCACTGCCGTCATATACATCAAATTATTCGTTTGCACGATGTCTTCTGCTTCTACCGGCCTTAAATCGTCACCGATAGTGTCTTTGGGCACCCATTTGCCAAAATAAAAATGTCCTCCACCTAATTGGATATTCAGCGCTCCGGCAGTTACAGATTCCGTCATGGCCGAGTTAGGACTCAAATGGTTATAGCGGTCACGTTTAAAAGTGCGCCAAGCCCTTTTAGCGTCTAAGCTTAAAAGATACGCCGCCACGATCATACACAAAGCGGCAATACGAGCCGGTATGTAATTGGCAAGATCGTCCAGTTTAGCCGCACAGCGGCCAAAGTATAAATATTTCTCGTTTTTATAGCCAACCATGGAGTCCATGGTATTGATTCCTTTGTAAAGAAACGCCAGCGGCGCACCGCCAATAAACATATATAACATCGGTGCAATAATACCGTCAGCGGTATTTTCAGCAACAGTTTCGACAGCGCCTTTAGTTACTTCTGCTGCCGAGAGCTCCTTAGTATCGCGACCTACGATCCAGGAAAGCTTGACTCTGGCGTCAGCCAAATCGCCTTGCTTAAGCGCGGTATATACCTTCATACTTTCTTCCCGCAGGCAGCGCGTCGCAAAAATCTGATAACACATAAAAGTTTCTAATGCAAAAGCCAGCCAAGGGTAAACATCTTCTGCCCAAACCAAAAGTAAAAAAGGAATACAGAAAGAGAAGGTAAGCACCAATACAACCAGCACGGTACCGCCAATCAATAAACCCCTGTCACTTTTTCCAAAAATACTGCGCAGCAACTTTTCCAAAAAGCTGATCAGATTCCCAATCAGGCATATTGGATGCGGCAGCCAACGCGGATCGCCAATCAGCAGATCCAAAACAAAGCCTGCTATAATGGCAAATAAAAGCATCATAATTTAAATCCCCTTACCCATTACAAACAAATCACATCTAAATTTACTGATTACGTTTTTCAGCAAATTCGGCACAGGCACGAACAAAATTCCGTGCAAAATCCACATTTCCCCATAAATGAATGTGCGGATACCCCGCATACAAAGCTTTTTCGGCATGGCAGCAGGCCCACTCAGAAACGCCAGACGCTTTCACCGCCAAAAAATCATGTCCGTTATTGCTGCTGTCAGAATAATGGAACTCGTGCCCATTGATTTGACCGCCGGAAGCACAAAACAGATTGTCGCGCTCAGCCGTTAATGTTATATAACCAAAACGGTTAAGCTTAGACGTCATAAAAGTATAGCCGCTTATCGCCCCTGTCCATTCATATACAGTGCCATCCTCAGCTTTAAAGTGCTCAAGCAGGTACATAAAACCGCCGCACTCTGCAAAGCAGGGCTTTTTAAGTTTTACAGCGCTACGGATACTCGTGCGCATGGAGTGATTAGCAGCCAGCCGCTCCGCATAAAGCTCTGGATAGCCGCCGCCTAAAACAATACCGTCACAATCCGGCAATTCAGTATCTGTCAGCGGGCTGAAGGGTATAATTTCCGCCCCCAGCTCCTGCAGCAGATCAAGCGCGTCCTGATAATAAAAACAAAATGCTTTATCCTGCGCCACGGCAATCTTTACTTTGGCAACAGCTGCCAGCTTCTGCTCTTCGTACACAAGCTGTTCGGCATTATTGGCAATCTTCAAAAGTTCATCAAAATCAATGGTTTTCGCAGCCTGCTCGGCTAAACGTTCCACGATCTGCTGCAAATCGCCTATTTCTTCGGCTGTTACCAGGCCCAGATGCCTGCTTTCGAAATTACAGTCCTGCATATATGGCAAATAACCAACCAGCTTAACACCCGTTTCCTGCTCAATAACTTCCTTATAAAATTTATAGCTCATAGCCGTTACATTATTTAAGATCGCGCCTCGCACATCAGCGTCCGGGCGAAAATTTTTGAAACCTTTGATTGTGGCTGCTAAAGATAAGGCCGCACCCTTGCCATTTACGACCAAGATCACTGGAGTTTTAGTTGTACGAGCCAGGTCATAAGCACTGTATTGCTCGGTTTTGCCCATGCCGTCATAAAAACCCATCGCACCCTCTAAAACTGCAACATCACAGTCAGAAGCATTCTTAGCCAAAAGATATTTAGCGGTTTCCTTACCCAACATAAACAGATCCAAATTCCGTGATTTAGCGCCGATAACACGCGAATGGAACATAGGATCGATATAATCGGGGCCGGATTTAAAAGCCGCCACCTTATACTCCTGATTAAGCAGCGCTTTCAGCAAAGCACAAGTTATAGTCGTTTTGCCACTGCCGCTGTTAGGGGCAGTAATCATAAAGCGTGGCACAAACATTTCAGCCATTTTATTCACCCTTTTTCAAAGCAGTCATAACATATACAGGGTTTTGAGCCATCATCAAATTGTAAGCTCCAAGTTTTTTGCCACGGGCGGCAAAAACATTTACTATTTCCAAATCGTACTCCGTACGTGTTTTGTAATATTCAACAACTTCAATCAAAGTCTCCACCGTAATGGCGTTAACAACGATGCGGCATTCAGGATTTTTCGCATAGATAGTGTCCAGCATTTTACACAGGTTACCGCCACTGCCGCCGATAAAGACGCAATCGGGCGCAGGCATCTCCTGTATCTGCTCCGAAGCTTCACCCGCTACGATGTCCAGATTATCTACATTGAACAGTGCCTTATTTTTTCCAAGCAGCTCTACCGCCACCGGATTACGCTCAAACGCCCAAACATGGCCGGCTTGCGCCTGTAAAGCCAATTCTATCGAGCATGAGCCTGTACCGGCGCCGATATCATAAATATTATCGGTAGCTTTCGGCATCAGTTTGGAAATAGATACCGCCCTTACCTCCTGTTTCGTCATCGGCACTTTACTGCGCATGAACAGGTCGTCATGCAGGCCATGTACCGTATGTTCAAAACCATTAGCATTTTTATTTAAGATCATCATCACCGACAACGAAGGAAATTCCAGCTTGCTAATTTCTTCGGCCGTACCATGCGTGATTTTTTCTTCGGGATAAGAAAGATTTTCGCCCACATAAACATCTACAGTTTCCAGGCCATGCTCGCAAAGCTGCCTGCATAACGCATTGGGCGAATGTTCGCCGCCTGTTAGCGAAAAAACTTTATTATTCTGCGCTATAGCAGCGATTAAATTTTGTTTACGGCCATGCATGCTGACGATTTTCGCATCGTCCCATGACATTTCCAGCTGCTGGGCAAAATAAACCAAACTGCTGATACCACAATATCTATGACAATCACAGTCGGGTAATTTACCGGCAATGGTTTTTGCCAAACTGAAAAAGCCTACATCACCGGAGACTAATACAGCTACCGTGTCTTTTTCCTCATCGGCATCCTGGCATACAGCCGCTATTTCTGATGTTTTTATGGTGTCGAAAAGACGCTTGCCCGCACCAAAGGCCGCCAGCATCCGTTTATCACCAATCAAAATATTACTGTCGGCAATAGCTTGACGGGCCTGACCCGTTAAAAGCTCCGGATTGCCGGGACCGATGCCAATGATATTTACACGCAACATATTTGATCTCCTTTATTTCCGCTTAATCATTGTTACTATAACGCTTTTTCAGCAAATTTATTATCTCACTATAGCCGGCTCCGCATTCCTCACCAGCACGGGCGACAACTACCAGCTTAGCTCCTGCTTTAGCTGCTGCCGCCGCTTTCTCTTCAAATCCGCCAACACTGCCCGAATCCTTCGTTACCAAATATCTGGTCTGATAGCGTTTCATCATTTCGATGTTTAAAGCTTCGGAAAAAGGCCCCTGCATACAAATGATATTAGCAGGTTTATAACCAAGCTCCAGCGCTTTGCTTAAAGAATCAAGCATCGGCAGGATGCGCAGAGCAATACGTTCTGCAAAATCAGGCACCGAGGTAAATTCATGCAGTGTTTTGCTGCCCGTCGTTAAAAAAATATTACCGTCCGTATGGCTCAGCAGCTCCACTGCGTCTTGAAAATCCTGCACTGTGATACAGTTTTCATGCACCTCAGCCACAGGCCTTATCAGCCGCAGATATTCACACCCCGTCGTTTGACAGGCTCTTTGAACGGTCTCGGTAACGATAGTGGCATAAGGATGAGTAGCATCGATAACACAGTCAGGCTTATACTCTTGAATAAACGTCTGCATTGCGGCCAAATCCATACGTCCAGCCAAAACCTGCACATTATCCTGCGCCTCGATCAAGCCTGCACCATATTCAGTAGCAACAGAAACATACAGCATGATATCCAGGCTCGCAAGTGCTTTGATCAGATTACGCCCCTCACTGGTACCGCCAATCAGCCAAATAACGGGTTTCATTACAGTTTATAACCTCTGGGAGTCACTAACTTACCATTGATGACCTCTGTTTGCGAATTGCCGATGATAACGGTAGAAAACATATCCACCTCTTTATCACGCAGCTCCTGCAAAGTAGTAATCTCATAATTCTCACCTTCACGGCCAATGTTGCGTACAATACCTGCCGGAACATCGTGGCGTTGGTTTTTCAGCATGATATCACAGGCCTTCTGCAGATAGTCATGACGTTTGAAGCTGGACGGATTATATAAGCAAATACAGAAATCGGCTTGCGAAGCGCAATCCAAACGTTTTTCAATTTTTTCCCAGGGAGTCAAAAGATCGCTTAAGGAAATCAGGCAGAAGTCACTGATGAGCGGAGCGCCCAAAACAGCAGCGCCGGAACAGGCAGCTGTGATACCAGGGACAACTTCGATCTCCAGTTCCGGATGCGTTGCCGCAACCTGGTACATAATACCAGCCATACCGTAAACACCGGCGTCACCGCTGGAAATCATTGCTACGGTTTTGCCTTTTAAAGCTTCTTCGATAGCTAATTTACAACGGTCTACCTCTTTACGCATACCAGTAGTTAAAAATTCTTTATCAGCAAAGTCCTCTTTAATAAGATCGATATAAACGTGATAACCAGCGATAACATCGCAGCTTGCCAGAGCAGCTTTAGCCCTTTGGGTCATTTGTTCGATACCGCCGGGACCAAGACCGACAACGTAAACTTTCTGAGTCATGTTGATTCTCCTTCAAAATATATTTCAAGTTAAATTATCAAAATCAAGTACAATATCAGCTTCGGCAACAGCCAAAGTAACACCATTCAAACTGCATTTAGGTAAAACCAGTCTACCGCCGCTGGCAGCAAGCACCGCCGAGCGTTCGCAGACATTGCTGACGCCTACGACAGATTTAACAAACTCTGAACTGCTGAATTCTCCGGAAGCTTCCAGCAGTTGGTTAGCTGTATAAAACTTTACCTGCCAACCGTATTTGGCGGCAAAAGCAAGCAAACCTGCTTCGTCTTTTTTTAAATCGACAGAAGCTATACCGGCAACCGTTCTTAGATCCAGACCCAGTGTATCGAGCTGCGGCAGTACCAAAGCTTCGATAGCCTTCAATTCTGTTCCCCGCCTGCAACCAATACCCAAATATAAATTCTGCGGCCACAGCTGCACTGTAACTGCGAAAGGCTGCTTGCGCCTGTCTTTAGTAACAGCCATACCTACATCACCGTCGTCCTTTAGAGCTATATTCTTAGGCAAAGCGCTGATAATAGGATAATCTGCAATCAGGCCAACCTGCTGTCCATCAACTAAAGCCGCTGCAAAAGTTTTGGCCGCCTGCATATCGGCAATAACCATTTTATTGCGAGCAGCCCATTCATCAACAGCAAACAAGCTATTGACATCAGTAGCCGTAGTAACTATTGGCACAGCCTTTATATCTGCCGCTAAAGCACGCGCAAAGCCGTTGGCACCGCCAATATGGCCTGCTAAAAGCGGCACTACAAATCCGCCGCCTTCATCCACAGACAACACAGCAGGATCAACTGTTTTGTTTTTTATATACGGAGCAATAGTGCGTACCGCAATGCCAACGGCACCAACAAATACAATCAGCTGACACTCCTTAAACGCTTCGGCGCAGGCTTTGTTATGATCTGTCATTGCTTCTAAAGCATCTGCTTCATCGGCAAATTTAGCCATAGTTAAACAGCGAACCGCAAAGTTTAACCTTTGCAGTGCTTCGCAAATATGCACACTTAATTTAGCTCCGCGTCTGGTAAAAGAGTATACTACTGCCTGCATTTTATTTTACCTCTGGTTTCAATTCCAATTTAGTAGGGTCTGCCGCACGGTAACCGTGGGCAAAAGTAGGATTATAAAGCTCGCTTCGGTCGTAAATATTGCCTAAGAAGTTGCCGACCGTGATCAAAGCAGTTTTAGTAATGTTATGCTCTTTAGCAGTTTCCGCCAAAGTACCTACCGTACAGCGAAAAACTTTTTCATCCGGCCAGGAAGCTTTATAAACGATAGCAGCCGGAGTATCGGCAGTATAACCGCCGGAAATCAATTCCTTCTGCAATTTTTCAAGCATACCGCTGGAAAGGAAAATTACCATAGTCGCTTTGTGGGCGGCATAGTCAGCGATCTTCTGTTTATTAGGCACCGGCGTACGGCCTTCCATACGGGTGATTATTACGGATTGGCTGACGTTAGGCAAAGTATATTCCGCATCCAGGCAGGCTGCAGCCGCACAGAAAGAGCTTACGCCGGGAACGATTTTAAAATCAAGATTATAGCTGCGCAGCAAGTCGATCTGCTCGCGATGAGCGCCATAAACACTGGGGTCACCAGTATGCAGACGCACGACCAGTTTGCCTGCCTGAGCAGCCGGTACCATAGCAGCAATAACTTCTTCCAAAGTCATTTTAGCGCTGTCCATAATAACACATTCAGGCTTGGCATACTTTAACAAATCAGGATTGACTAGCGAACCGGCATAAATGATAAGATCGGCTTTTTCCAAAAGTTCTTTACCTTTTACGGTAATCAGATCAGCGGCGCCAGGGCCTGCACCAATAAAATAAATCATTATTTGTCAAACTCCTTTTCTTTAACCAGGATTACAGAAAAATAGCTGCTGTTAGGATCGATCTCGTTAAGATCACGATATACTTTTTCGCCGGGCAAGCCACAGCGTTCAACCATAGCCGCATTTTTGATCAGGCCGCGTTCTTTAAGCTCGTCACGCACACGGGCGATTTCGCTGGCAGATTTCATCAGCACTTTATTACCGGGGCCGTCTAAGAATTTAGCCGCTTCCTTATAGCTGCCTGGCAGTACGATCAAAGGTTCTGCACGTTCACACAAAGATACGTTCAATTTTGCCGCAACAGCGCAGATAGAAGTTACGCCAGCCACCAGCTCGGCTTCATAACCGGCTTGTAAAACCAGTTTGTGCACATAAATACAGGTTGCATATACTGTAGGACAGCCAAGGGTGATGAAAACTACATTCTTGCCTTCATCCAGCAATTTGGTAACAGCATCGGCACCCTCCTGATGAGCTTTATCCATAGCTGCCATATCTTTCGTCATCGGCATATAAATGATCAGCTGTTCCTTTTTATCAAGCTCAACTACCTGGTTGACGATATTTTTAGCAGTCATGACATCGGTATCGCCTTTAGGCAAAGCAACAACGTCGCATTCTTTCAGCAGACGCACTGCTTTTAAAGTCAATAATTCCGGGTCTCCCGGTCCGATACCTACACTGTACAATTTACCTCTCATGTTGTTCATCCTTCCTGTTTGTCCTTTAAATGTAATTTTACTAATTCATCGGCAACTGCCGTTTTTCCCAAAATGCCATATACATTTGAGAACATCAGCGCAGCCGTTTTTATTTTGCCATGCACGCGATGCTGCATGTAAAAATCAATGCGTTCAGTGATCTTTCCAACCACCTCTTCAAAAATGCCTTCCCGCTGCAAAACCTTTACGGCTTCATCAGTCGTCAAGCTGCCTGCTATTTCTTTGCCAACTTCGGTCCCAGCCCCTGCAAACATTGCATGCAGCGCCAGTAGTTCAGTGCGGCAATCAGCATATTTAGAATGGGTGTTCATCACGCCCTGTGCCAGCTTGACCAGTTTACCGGAATGTCCTATCAAAAGCAGGGTTTCAAAACCCTTATAAACTGCATAATCTAAAAGTTCGCCTACAAAATTACTGCAGGTAACGGCATCGGCTATGTCCAGCCCCAGCACGTCACGGGTAAAATCTTCACCGTAGTTGCCAAAAAAGACCAGCAGATTTTTATTACCAGCTGCAGCCTGAGCGTCAATTTCTACATACATTGTTTCCACAAGGGCTTTTTCACTCATCGGCTCTACAATGCCGCTGGTACCCAAAATAGAAATGCCACCTAAAATACCCAACCGGGGATTAAAAGTTTTTTTTGCAATTTCAACACCTGCCGGAGCAGCTATTGTTACCTTCAGTCCCGCCTGGTAATCGGCTGCCTTCATTACTTTCGTCACCTCGTCGATAATCATTCGGCGCGGCGTAGGGTTGATGGCCGGTCCGCCTACCGCGCAGGCTAAGCCCGGCTTGGTAACCTGCCCGATACCATTACCACCGCATAGCTCGATATCGTGGCCACCTGTTTTTCCCACAGTAGCATAAATCAAAATCCCATTGGTGTCATCGGGGTCGTCGCCGCTGTCTTTGCGAATTGCACAAGTTACTTTAGCAGCAGTAACCTCAACTTCCTCCGGCTCCAGATTAAGCACGATGCCCTTAGGGGTATCTATCTGCACACAGTCGATCCGCTCTCCGGTCAAAAGCATTACCGCCGCAGCTTTAGCCGCTGCCGTAGCACAGCTTCCCGTAGTATAACCGCAGCGCAACCGTTTGCCCTGCGAAATTTGATATTCTTCCATGCGTCAGCCCCTTTCTGAACAAACATCTTGCTAAACACATTCTGTCATCTAGTAGATTTTACTAATAATTAGAAAAGACTTCTGCCGTTTCCGACAGAAGTCATAAAGATACAAGCGCATACTTAACCCTTTACGAGTAAGTCACTTGCTATCTCCATCACTCGTGGATACAGCTTCTACACATAGGCAGGCATCTGACTTAAACGCATCGGCGTTTTCACAGTGGCGGGACCGTGTCGGATTTGCACCGTTCTTGCCATTTATACCCTCACGGGTACCTAATAATATCAAATTACCGTATCATTATAGCATAGAATCCATAAAAAACCAATGGAGATTTCGCTTTAGTTTTAAATTATCGTAACCGAAAGGTTATAGGTACATATGTGTAGCAGCGAATCTTTTGACCGATACCATTTTTAGCCCCGCTGAAACGCCAGCCATAACAGGCTTCAACAGCAGCAGCATCTAAGGCGGCGTTACCCGAAGATTCGGCCACGACGACAGATTCTACTTCACCTTCATAACCTACTAAGATCCGTACAGTTGTAGTTCCTTCAATACTGGCGCTGCGGGCACTACCAGGATAATTGGGCTGCCTGCTTCTGACCAGACGCGGCGGGATCGCCGGATTTGCAGAAGGATCACCGCCAGCATAGCCGCCGCCTTCACCAGTACCAATACCGGCACCTGTGCCATCACCAATACCGCTGCCTGTTCCTGCACCATGACCGCCACCGCTGCCGCTGCCGCTACCAGCACCTGTTCCACTGCCGTAGCCTGTACCCTGTCCGCTGCCATAACCGCCGCCGGAACCTGTGTTCTCATTAACATCGACACCAGCGATATTTTTACTTTGCTGCTGTGCTTGTTCAGCAGGCACTTCATTTACTGTTGCAGATTGCTGCTGCGCTGCCGACTGCTCCCGGCGCGTTGTTTTTTCAACTATGTCATCTGCTTTAATTGTTTCCGCTGATTTAGGACTTTGCTGCATGGCACTGCGCTGCTGCGCTGCCGGCTGCTGTTTATTTTGTAAAGCAGCAGCTTTCGCCGCTGCAACATCAGCTTCTGTAGGATCGGCAGGTTTTACACCGCCACCTCCTCCGCCACCGCCACCTCCTCCGCCGCCGAAGACAGCGATCTCGACCACTTTATCGTCGACATGCGAAGCAGCGAAAAGTCCGGCAAAAGCAATGACTAAAAAAACGAATAAATGAAATCCCAACGAACCGAGCAGACCTATTTGGAATCTCTTCTTCGAGTCATCCATCATTCACCAGCTCCTATATCCGTCGCCAAACCAAAACGCTGCACACCAGCGCCTTTCAGCTTATCCAGCAACGTGATCACCTTGCCGTAATCTGCATCTTTATCGGCGCGAATAACGATCGCAAAATTCGGATTACTTTTTTGTTCCATTTTTGCCTGCATCGTCAAGCTCATAATATCGGTCTGTTTATCACCAAGCCAAATAGTACCGTCTTTTTTTACCGAAACAGCAAACGTCGTCTTGGTATCAATAGCCGCATTATCGGCTTTCGGCAGTTTGATGGGAATAGTTTTTAAATCCACCATATACATTGTACTGAGCATAAAAAATACCAATAAAAAGAACATGATATCGATCATCGGAATGATCATCAGCTCAGGCTGTTTCAAATTTCTGCTGTCACGCAGTTTCATTAGTTATCCCCCCTGCTTTCAGCCTCCAGAACAGCAGAGAAGCATTGTTCCATTTCCGTAATCGAATTATCCAACCTCTGCGCAAAATAAGAATGTGCACACAAAGCCAAAATTGCAACACATAAACCGCTGGCCGTAGCTATCAGCGCTTCACCAATACCACCGGTAATCGCCAGCGGCTGCCCTTCCTGAAGATTAAAAATACTAAAAGAACCGATCATACCGATAATAGTTCCCAACAAACCTAAAAGCGGTGACATTGTTACGATAACGCCCAGATAGTGTAATTTGCTACGCAACCTGGCAATAACCAGCCCTGCCTGAGATTCCATATAAGCAGAATGTCTGGCCGCAGTTCCCGGCATTGACATTGTTTCGCTAACTATACGCGCACACTCGCCGCCACTGCTTGCCGCCAGCTGTGCAGCTCCAGTTACGTCGCCCTGCCCCATTAAAGTACAGAATTCCTGCGTAAATACAGAACCAGAATCAGCCGTTTTATAATACAGATACCGTTCGATAGCTATGGTGACTACCATTATCGAACACAGCAGCAACGGCCACATTACTAAACCACCCTTATGAAAATACTCAATAGCTTCCTTAATCGCTTCCATCAACAAATGCCTCCTAAAAATTTTATATTTAATACTAATAATACCAAATCCAATCGAGTTTGCCAATGCTAACTCGACAAATAAATAGAAATTTATTTTAAGTTTTACAAAATAAAAAAACCTTCTGCACCCAAAAGTATACAGAAAGGTTCCGCTAAAATTAGCTACCTATTCCTGTCACTCGCCGGATACAGTAGAAAAATCTAGGCAGTTCTTCTGACTCTGCTTCATCGCTTACCTCGCCTTCCCAGTTTCCCAGTGGCATTAAATGAGGCTTGCTCGGCATTACAGCGGCGTGACCGTATTGGCTTTAAACCAATTTATCTATTAAGTGTGCACACCTAGACTTTCGCTTATTAAGTTTTGTTACTGATTGATATTATATCACGTCAGGTTGAGGTCTGCAATAAAAACTCTTACATATCACCTCACAAATTGTAAAGAAGTTTACCTATTCTTCCCGCTTCTTTTCCAGAAGATAATATGCATAGCCAAAAAATGCCGCGAAATAAACTAACATAATAACTGGCCAATACCATTCCAAAGGCATTTTATTCGCGGCGGCTCTTAACGCACTACTTGCAGGCGTCAGCGGCAAAACACCTAAAATCCCTTTGATAACAGGTGGAAATCCGTCGGCTTTAAAAAAGGTACCACACAAAAACGACATTGGTACCAGTACATAGGTACTGAAGCTGCTCATTTCTTCGTGGCTGTTGATAGTCATGGCAGCAACTACCGCCAACGACGAAAAAATAAAACAATTTAAAATCAAGACGGGAACAAACCAGCTTCCTAAATATAAATGCACGCCTAATAGCTCGGCAATAAGCACAATGATCGCAGAAGAAATTAAACCGCGCACCGTACCGGACAGCACTTTGCCAAAAACAAAGGCTGCACTGGAAATAGGCGAAATAAGATAAGTTTCCAGTGTATGATGATAGATGCGAGCCATATTGAGCGGCGCCGCTATCGTGTTAAACGAAATGTTCATAGAGTTAAGAGCGATCATACCTGGTATCAAAAATGACAGGTAGCTGCCGCCGTCAACCGATACATTACGCCCCAAACCGATACCAAAAGCAAAAATATATAAAAAGGGTGTTATCATTCGCGAAAATAAAAATTTGAAAAACATCTTTTTAAATACTACCCAATCGCGCCAAAAAACGGTGTAGACATCATAGAAAAAATTATTAATCATTGACTCTCCTCCCAGTCAGCTCAATGAAAACGTCTTCCAAATTGGCTTCGCGTATCACAGCATTCGTATCCAGTCCTGCCGCATAACCAGCGGCCAATTCTCTGTTATCAAAAAATTTACTGGTCATCCCGTCAGCTTCCATATGCTCTACTACTACCCTGCCAACCTTCTCCTTCAAGCGCTGCGGCGTATCGGTAGCAATCAAACATCCCTTATTCATAATTGCTACACGGCTGCAAAGCTGGTCAGCCTCTTCGATATAATGCGTAGTTAAAAGCACGGTCATCCCATCTTCATTCATCCTCCGGATCAGATCCCACATTTTACGGCGCACCTGTGGATCCAAGCCTACAGTCGGCTCGTCTAAAAACAAAACCTTCGGTTTATGCAAAAGTGCCATCCCAATCATCAAACGCCGTTTCATACCGCCGGAATATTTACGGGATTTGTCATCGGCTCTGTCAGCAAGCTCTACAAAGTCTAAAATTTCATCAATGCGCCGACGCATAACTTCTTTATCCTTAAGATGGTGCAGCCGCGCCTGTAAAATCAGGTTTTCCCTACCGGTCAAATCCTGATCCAGGCTCATATGCTGTGGCACCACGCCAATGATGTCTTTGATTTTTTCGCTGTTTTTTTCAATATCAAAACCTGCTATCTTCACTGTTCCTGAATTTTTCTGCGAAAGCAGCGTCAATATCCTGACAGTAGTCGTCTTGCCGGCGCCATTTGGCCCCAACAGGCCAAAAATCTCACTGTCTTTGATCTCCAAATCTATTCCCGCTACGGCAATCCTGTCACCAAAACGTTTTGTTAAGTTTTCTATACTAATCATCTAATCACCTATCTATCATCAATCTGTTTTTGGGCATTATATAGATTATAATACAGACCATGTCTTAACATCAAGGTGTCATGTGTACCAACCTCGGCAACTTCGCCATTATCCAGCACTATTATTTGATCAGCATTTTTTATTGTTGACATTCTATGTGCGATAATAAGAGTCGTTCTATTTTCGGCAAGTCTGTCCAAGGATTCTTGAATCAACTTTTCCGTTTTATTGTCTAAAGATGATGTTGCTTCATCCAAAATAACAATCGGAGGATTTTTTAGAAAAACCCGGGCGATAGCAAGACGTTGTTTTTGTCCTCCCGACAGCTTCACGCCACGTTCGCCAATCTCTGTTGCATATTTATCTGGAAGGTTTTGAATAAATCTGTCTGCCGCGGCCAATTCAGCGGCTTTTTTTATTTCTTCCTGGCTTGCTTCCGGCCTGCCATAAGCAATATTATGAGTTACCGAATCCGAAAACAAAAATACATCCTGTTGTACAATACCTATATTGCGGCGCAGGTCCTGCTGCTTATAGCGGCGTATATCGATGCCATCAATCAGGATCCGTCCGCTAAGCGGTTCATAAAACCTTAATAACAAACTGGCTATAGTAGTTTTACCCGCACCGGTTTCACCAACAAATGCTACCGTCTGCCCAGGTTTTATTTTAAGCTTAAAGCCTTTAATGACTTGATTGTTATCAGAATAACCAAATACTAAATTATCGAACTCTATAGCACCACTTATCTTGGGGCAGGTAATAGCATCTTCCTGATCAATGATTTCCGGCTGTAATTCCATGATTTCATAAAACCGCTGAAAGCCAGCCATACCACGCTGATACATTTCCGTAAAGACCGTAAGACGCAGCAGTGGCTTCATAAATAAGTTCACATATAATAAAAAAGCAATAAAATCACTTAGCGATAATTGACCCTTTGCGATCAAAAGGCCCCCACAGGCCAGTATAAGTAAGTTAGTAACATTAGTAAAAAAATTTACGCTGCCCGAAAAATAGGCCAAAATCTTATATGAACGACGTCGTGTTTCTAAAAAATCCTGACTTTTTTCCATAAACCGCGACAGTTCATAATCTTCCTGCGCAAATGCTTTTACTAATCTTATTCCTCCCAGGCTTTCCTCCGCCCTGGCAGTGATTTCTCCGCTTTTTACCCTGTTAGCTCTAAACGCTGCCTTCATCTTCCGATTAACATAAACAGTGTGTAATGTTTTCGCCAGCAACAACATGGCAATCAAAATCCCCAAATAAACATTCATCCAAAACAATATCCCGATCGTGCCAACCATTGTAATGCCACAAACTATCACATCATTAGGCCCGCGAAAAGATAGCTCGCCTATTTCAGCTATATCGCTGGTCAATCTTGCCAGTAGCTGTCCGGTCTTAGCGTTATCAAAATATTTAAAGGACATTTTCTGTAAGTGTTCAAACAGATCTCGCCGCATATCATTTTCTATTTTGGCACTCATTAAATGACCCTGATAGTTAATAATATACAGCAGTCCATAATTGCCTAAATACAAAGCAAATAATAATCCTGTATCCTGCAGCAATTTATCTATGTTGTTCTGCGGTAAAACTTCATTTAATATCTGCCTGACGATCATTGGAAACACCAGATCCAGCAACGCTGCAATCAATGATCCAATAATCACACCACAAAGTATTTTTTTATAGGGTTTGTAATAATGCAAAAAATTATAAATCATAAATTACCTCTTAAGTTTCAGCGCTGCCAAATATGCAGCTTATATGCACCAATAATTTCCCCTTCCGGAGTCACTGCCGGTGCTTCTATTCCTGCCAAGCTTGTCCCGTCATTGCTTATAGCTACTGCCTGCAGTGGCCCTTCAGTATGGAAAAAGCTTAACTCTTTACCGCTTTGCAAATCAATAATAACCGCTCCATGGGCAGCATAATTATGTGTGCGCACATTGCGCCCTACGGCGCAAGCGGCCAAATCTCCCGCAAAAACTATTTGCTCCATTGTTCCCAACGCTTTGTATTTGTACTTAAAGGTGCCGTCATAATTAAAAACATAAAAACTATTATTACTGGGATGTTCTACCGGCGTTGGCAGCTGCCAGTTTTCTCTGTTAAATGTATTGATGGTAGTAAAAATAACGCCTTCTTTAACTGCAAAACCGTCACGGCCGGAAGCATTTATCCACGCCTCATCTACCTGTGTTGGTTTGGATAATTCACGCTGCCACAGTATCTTGCCATTACTGTCAAAAAGTAATCCTCTGCCGTCGCTGCATGCGGCAGCTAAAACAGCACCATCCGCAGAAAAATTAGGGCTGCCCCGCATTACTGTATTTTCAAATGGAGGCACCGGCGGAACATCTACAGAATTGAGCAATCTGCCAGTTACTTTATCAATAAAATACATTGTATCACGATATTTCATATCCGGTCTAATTTCGTATGCAGAAGTGGATAGAACTACTTTGCCGTTGTTGTCGTTAACGTCACACCAATTTATCCAGCTGTCGATATTTTCGTTGTGTGGGAATTGCCACAGCGGCTCACCCTTTTTGGTAAATGCAACAGCTTTGCCATTGTAGCCGCGGCTGCCATCTTTTGCCGTCACAAACCTGTATGCATTGGCATAAACATTATCTTCTTTATCAACGCAGATATGCACGATACTCGGATAAGAGCGTTTAGCCGGTTCTACACCAACAACAGTTTCCGCAGCAAATTTCCACAATATATCGCCGCCATAAAGATCAACGGCATACAAATTACCAGCCGGGCTCTGCTCGCCCACAAATGCGATTTTTTCATCATGTGATACGCACAGAGAAACCAGTTTACCAATACCAAGGGAACGCTTCCAAACCTGTTTGCCGTCATTATCAAATAAAAATAATTCACCTCTGTCCGTACCAACCAGCCACGAATTTTCACTGGCAATATATTCCACTAAGCCCTTAGTAAAACCCATTCGATCATAATTTTCACTTGGAATATCGCCTAAATAAACACTTATACCCTCACCTTTATCGGCTGTCGAAAAAATCTGCCAGGGCGTACGGCTGCCCGTAAGCCACAGCATTGCAAACCAGGAAATTATTAAAATGGCAATTGCGATAGTTCCTTTTACTTTACTCATAAATATAATTTCGTCCAATCATAAACTATTCTTAAATCACCAAAATAAAGTCCCTGTTCCGAAAGCAGATAGGCAACTTTACTGAACGCTACGCTGATAGTAAAAACAGCAAGCAGGCAGCAAACAACTTTTTCATTTCGATGCCAAAATTCATTTTTTCTGGCAGTCGCCAAAAAAAAGCCTCTGCTCACAACAGATAAAGCTAAAGTCTGAGCCCGGCGCAAACACCTGGCCAATAATGGTTTAGCTATATAAGGCAAATGCCTGATCACGCTTTTACGACCTACCTTGGTATCTGACCGCAGGCGCAGTGCTACAATAACTTCTCCTGCTTCGGCCGCCAAGACCGGTAAAAACCGTATGGCCGTTACAAGCATAAAAGCAATCTGCGGCGAAAGGCGCCAGGCAATCAGAGCCTTTAGAAGCTGTCTTGGGTCCGACGTCCAGCAAACAAACAAGCCCAATGTCAGCATTATGGCCGACCGTAGTCCCTGCACAGCGCCATAAATAACGCCTTCGCGATAAACATACAACCCACCTGTAATTTGTCCTAAAACAGGCATCGTCGGTTCTATTAAAACAAACAGCGGCGTTCGCGGCGTTTGTGCAAAAAACAAAGCCTGGCTGAACATAGATCCCCATAACCCTAGCAGCAGCAACACAGCCAATACCTGCCACTTGTAAACAGATGTACGGGCAGTTAAATGCAGCAGTAAAGCCGCAGTAAACAGTAAAAATAAAGTGCGGGGATTATCAACAACAATTGTCAGTACCGCTACTAAAAACAAAATAAGCAGCTTGGTCCTGCCATCCAGCTTTTGTGCCCAAACAGCTGCATCACAGCCTTCCCATAACTGACGGACTGACATAACGACCTACCCCCTCCACTGTAATACATTTAGGTAATAACAAAGCCTCGGCAACATTTAGTAGAGGCGGTACTGTAAGACCGCCTGCTGCTAATATAGTCCTGTCAGCCAAAACTATTTCAGGCTCACCATCCGCGATGATCCTCCCATCAGCCATAATGATTACCCGATCTGCTATTTCCGATGCCAACTCAATATCATGTGTACAAAATAAAATGCAGCCTGCCTGCTTTGCAAAATCAGCAATCAATTTTTTTATTTCTTCCAGGCTTTGCTGATCCTGCCCTGTAGTTGGTTCATCCAAAAGCAATAATTGGGGTTTTCTGGCCAGCAAGGCTCCCAATACCACTCTCAAGCGCTGCCCTTTACTCAAAGCCAAGGGAAAATCCTCAACGTTATCTGTCAATTTTAGTTTCGCCAGCAACTGCCATAAATATTCATCGCCTGCGTTTTTATTTTTCCAGGTAAGTTCTTCCCACACACTGTCTGCCAGCAGCATCAAATCCGGCTCCTGACGCAAGTAACCAATTTCGTGCGCATGTTCTGTAACAGAACCCTGTAAAATTTCTAATTTTCCTGCTGTTAAGTCTGTAAGTCCCCCCAGTAAATTTATCAAAGTACTTTTACCGGCTCCGTTAAAGCCCATCAAGGCTACAGTCTCGCCTTTGTGAAGTTCAAAGTCCAAGCCTTGCAGCGTATCAGTTTTTGCTCCGGGATAGCGATATTTTACTGCTTCACCTTTGACAATAAGTTCTCCGGTTTGTTTTTGCCCACGGCTAAAATTTTTCTTTTTACCTATTATGCACTCACGTTTAACTAAATTTACTATTTCCTGTGTATCGTCAACAAGCTTCGTTAAGTACAAATATCGGCATAACTTCACCTTCTGAGGCTCCCGTAAACCCAGTTTTTCTGCAGAGCCTATTTTTTCCCAGGCCAATTCCATCGCGCCATCATAAATAAACTCGCCGTCAAACATTACTGCTAACCGCGGAAAATACTTCGCCAATTCATGCACCCGGTGCTCAACCACAATAATAGTTATGCCATTTTCACGATTAAGCGATACAAGCAGTTTTAAAAAATCCTCTACACCCTGAGGATTCATCTGACTTACAGGCTCATCCAAAACTAAAAGCTTGGGTTTGGTGACAAGCACGGAAGCTAAAGCCAATCTTTGTCTTTGTCCGCCTGATAAAGTATGGATGCTGTTTTGCTCAAACCCCGCCAAACCGACCCTCTGCAAAACATTTTTTACTGCTTCAGCTATTATATGTTCATCAAGTCCCTGGTTCTCCAATGCAAAACCAACTTCGTCGGCAACAGTCATTGCGAAAAGCTGATCATCAGGCGATTGATAAACCGTGCCTACCATAACGCCTATTTCTTCCGGCGTCATTGCCGCAGTATCCCTGCCATCCAGATATATTTTGCCATGCAGCTCCCCTGCACCAGCCGTATTCACCAGCCCGCTCACTGCTTTGATAAGTGTCGATTTACCACAGCCGCTGCGTCCTGCTAAAAGCAGCATCTCACCTTTTTTAACATGCAGGTGCAGATGTTTTAACGTTGGCAGCTCACGCGTCTTATAACGGTATGAAACATTGTCTATAACCAGCATATCATTCACCCATCACCTGTTGTAATTTAGTGCCCACCTTATAGCCCAGCCACGAACCAATGCTGCTATATAGCAAACCATTGATAAGCATATAAAGGCCTATATACCAATCGGCATAATACAGCCTGTAAAAAAACATTCTCTGTTCTAAATTGATCATGGTTATAAAGGCATCAGCCACACCTATAAGTACAGATACTAATAAAATGTAGCCCGCTGTAAGCTCTTTTTTTGTATAAAAGCCGCTTAAATATAAAGTGCTTTCCAAAACAACGATATAAACCATATAACTAAGCACGCCCAGCGGAGTAAAACGGCCAAACATCAATCCCGCCAGCATCCATTTTAATAAAAACATCAAAGTTACTATACCGGGCTTACGATAAATAACAAGTAAAGACATAACTAACAAATACAGCAGTACTCCATTTAAAATACCTGTAACTAAACCAGAAAAAGGACCTAAAACAACTTGCAGCAAATCGCCTAGTAAAGTTGTTGGAACAACAATACTGCCAAACGCTACAGCGGCAAATAAAGCGATAGTAATAGCTCCCTTAGCGCCAATATTAAAAATACATTTTTTCAATTTACCAATAGTCAGGCACACCAAAAGCAAGCAGCAGAACGAAAATCCTACAGCAAATAATCCCATGCTGCGTTTCTTGGCAATCGTTATTGGTACTTCCTGAATTTTTTCCTGACCGTTGCCGAAAACAGTTACCTTAAGATTGTATTCACCTTCCACTGCCCTAAAATAATCAACATACAAAGGTAAAATAAACGATTGGCTTTTTTTACCGTCCAGTGAAATCATCGCTGTAGATGCGTCATCACTGCCAGCCAGACCGCCCCAGCCCTGCTCTGTTTCATTGTCGCTCTGGCTGGCTGTACACAGACCAATAGCAGGTTCTCCAGTATATTTGTCCACCAGTTCTGCCCTGAACTTCAATATCCTGATATCCTGCTGCGGATTGCGCATTTCTAAAAGTAAATGTGCTGCAGGATGATTAAATACAGCGGCCCAATTAGTAGCTCCGTCACCGGTCATTCTATTGCGAAAAGATTCTAAAGCAGTATCCTTTATATAAATCGTTCCAGCTTTGATTCTGTCATCTTTATTGCCTAAATTATCTACTGGCAAGGTAATAGATTGAATATACCAATTAAATTTCGACTTATCTAGAACAACATCTTCACCATTACCAATAGCTGTTATTATATTACTTTCATCTGACTCATGTTCAAAGCTGATTAATTTATGCTCTTCCCAGTCCTTGCCACTAAGCTTTATCGCGATTTTATAACTGCCATCCCTTAAGCCTGTATCCGCACACAAATAAATCAAATCAAAATTCTGCCCATAATCAGCAGGCAGCAGCCATTCACGCTGGATAATGCTGCCAGAAGCAGTTTTTATTTCCTGCCAATCCTTATCGGCGTTAAACAGCATACCCGCTGGCAAGGTAATTTCTACCTTTACATTTTGCGGATTTGGATCATCAAAGCTCTCAATATTTAAATATAATGGGTTGGTAGAGCCACCTACAGTTTTATGGATATCTTTATGTTCCAAACTATAAGGATAGACTGCCTCTAAATTGATGCCACCTGCAAACACGGTCGGGCAAGTCAAAATCAAGCAAAGCATCAACCACAAAAAAATTCTTCTCTGCATAATCACCCCTGGCAGCAAATAAGTTCCAGCAACTCTCTGTCACGCTGACATCTGCTGCAATCCTCTTTCGTACTTATCTCTATTATCTCATTGGTATTATGACTGCGGATAACTCTGACCGGGGCATTATAAGCTCTGCTTAAAATTTCCTCTGTCAGAACCTCCTCTGGCTTACCATCGGCAATAACAGTACCTTCGCCCAGTAAGATGATCCTGCTGCAATATTTAGCAGCTAAATTTAGTTCATGCACTACCATCAAAATAGTCTTTCCCATTTCAGCCAAGGCCTTACTAAAGCGAAAAATCTCTTCCTGATAAACCATATCCAACCCAGTTGTTGGTTCATCTAAAAACAAAATCGGCGTTTGCTGTGCTAAAACCTTCGCCAATAGAATACGCTGTTTTTGCCCGCCGGAAACCTCGTTCACCGGCCTGTCAGCCAACTCTTTCGTTCCTGTGTACTCCATGCACTTTAATGACAGTTCTTCATCATAACGGCTTTCGCCTTCCCACCATTTCATATATGGATAGCGGCCTGCAAGCACGATATCTTTACCTGTATAACCAAAACCTACTTCCACATTCTGCTGTAAATAGGCAACTTCTCGAGCCAGTTCTTTTTCAGCAAAACTTTCTAATGCTTTATCGAAATACAAAACTTCGCCGCTTTGACGCGGCAGTAAACCGCGAATCGTTTTGAGCAGTGTACTTTTGCCGGCACCGTTACAGCCAATAATGCCCACGATCTCGCCTCTATTGATCTTTGCATTCACATCTTGCAAAACCTTTTTATTTCCGTAACCGATCGATAAATTTTTCAGTTCGATAATAGTATTTGCCATAATGACCTCCCGATAAATACTGCATTTATGATGAATGGTTAAAGTTTATATGTGTATTCGTACTCACGTTGCGTGGTCAAGAATAACATCACAGTGCCTTGCATTCATTTACTACACCAAAACAAAAAATACCTTTCGCTCAAGGCAAAAGGTATTAAACAGCTTGATATAAACAAAAAGCCGACACCATTACCTGACTGTCTCACGCAGTAGTAAAGTATTCATCAGGCAGTTCTTCTGACTTAAGTTCATCGCTTATCCAAGCCTTCCCAGATATTTCCAGTGGCATAAGTTTGGATTCGCTCACTTTTACAGCGACGGGATCGTGCGGGCTTTGCACCCAGCTTCTCTATTAAGACCTGCGTCACCTGATTAATGAAATATTTAATTAGATTCAGTATAATATAAATTTATTTATTTTTCAACACGCACCATAAAATCATTTATAATTTATTAGGATAATGTTTCTCTATCCACAAAAATATTATTGGTATAACTATTAACGTAAAAACAGTTGACGTAATCATACCGCCTATTATGACCCAAGCCATACTAACACGTGTTTCAGAGCCTTCAGTCATCGCAATAGCAGTAGGAAGCATACCAACAACCATTGTCAAAGCAGTCATAAAAATTGGTTTTAATCTAACCTTTCCTGCTTCAACAACAGCATCAAATGCATTTTTACCTTCTTTCATCAAAGTTAACGTATAATCCAGCAATAACGTGCCATTTTTAGCGACTAAACCATCCATTACTAAAATGCCTATCAACGAATATAAATTAATAGTATTACCTGTTATCAGCAAACAAAAAACTGCTCCAATAACACCTAACGGTAATGAAAACATTCTTATAAACGGTGTGAAAATAGATTCGTATAAAACTGCCAACAATAAATATATAAGCAAAAGCGACATCGACAAAGCCATAGCCATCTCTTTAAAAGAATCATTCATACTTGTTGCCTGTCCAGTGAATTCATAGCTGCAACGTAAATCACTCTGATCCAATTTGCTTTTTAGTTCCTGTAAAACCTCATTTAATGGCCGTGCAGCTAAATTACTTTGAATATTGATTATACGCTCTTTATTTACACGCCTGATCGTTATAGGGCCTACACCTTCTTCAACGCTGGCAACATCTCCCAAATATACATTTCCCTTTTTCGTTGGTACCGGAATACTTTTTATATCATCTATAAAAAAGCCTTCACTGCCGCTGAATTTAACAGTAATATCTGTATCATGACCTCTATTATCAGCGTCATTAGCTAATACTCCGGCATTCTTGCCAGCTACTGCTGCTGAAAATGATTTCACAACATTAGCAAGTGTAGTTTCATAAAATTTAATTTTATCACGATCTGCTACAACTTTTAGTTCCGGAACCCCTTCTGTATAAGAGCTTTTTACATCCTTGATGCCTTCAGTTTCTTGAAAAATCTTTTGTACCTTTGCCGATTCTTTTATTAACAGCTCCATATCACTGCCTTTAAGTTCAACCTGCACTGGCGATCTTACTAATGTTCTACCACCGGAAACCCCAGTTACTGAAGATTGTATTTCATTGACGCGTACTTTTACATCGCCAAGATTAGCTTTAGCAAAAGAACGAATATCGTCAGCAATCTGCCAAACATCTTTATTGCGTTCTTTGCGATTATACAAACTAATTGATATTTTACCATTACTTTCCGTCGTAGTTACATTCGATAAATAATGATGAATTTCTGGTACTGTTAATAAATAATCATCAAATAATAGTAACACTTCATTCGTTTGTTCTGCGTTATATCCTATTGGTAATTCAATATTTACCTGAATGGCACTTTCATCAGTACGCGGCATATATTCAGACCCGACAATACCCATAGGAATTAAAAGCACAGAGCAAATAAAAAAAATACTCACTGTAATTAATACCTTTTTAGGATGAACTAAACATTTTTTTAACAATTTTTCATAGCCAATAATAGTTTTTTCTTCAAGCACATCTAAAAAAGACCATAATTTACCTTTTGGAAGCACAAGACCTTTAGCATAAAATTTCGAAGCCATCATAGGAGTCAACGTAAAAGACACAATTAACGACATCAATGTAGCGAAAACTATAGTTAAGCCAAATTGTTTGAAAAATTGCCCTGTAGAGCTTTCCATAAATGCTATAGGTAAAAATACAACTATATCACATAGTGTCATAGCTATAGCAGCCATACCAATTTCATTACGCCCTAATTCGGCCGCTTCTTTAGCAGGATATCCTTCATTAATATAACGATGAATATTTTCTAAAACAACTATAGAATCATCTACAAGAATTCCTATACATAATGCCATACCCATTAAAGACATCATATTGAATGTAAACCCTGCCAAATACATCAAAAAAAATGTAGATATTAAAGAAACAGGTATTGCAATTATGACTGCAGCCGATGATTTCCAGCCGCGAAGGAAAAGATATAACACTAGCCCTGTAGTAAATAATCCCTCCAGCAAAGTATGCAAGGTATTCTTTAAAGAATTACGAACAAAATCAGATTGGTCATATACTACAGTAAAAATATAATCAGGATATTCATTCTTTAATTTTTCAAGCTGACTTAAAACGCTATCCGCAGTATTTACTATATTTGCTCCACTAGCCTTATATACTTCAATAGCTACTGCATCATTGCCGTCGATACGGCTATAAGTAGTAGCTCGTTTATCTCGTGTCTGTACTGTAGCAACATCTTTTAAATCGATATATGAGCCATCAGCAGTAGCGATATGAATACTTTCAATTTCTTGAGGAACCAAATACTGAGAATTTAATCTGACTGTAGTTTGTTTTACGTCAGAATAAACCGAACCCGATGAAACTAAAACATTTTCATCTTTTACCGCCTGTATGATATCTTTTAAATTTAAACCATAATAATTTATACGGTCTTTATCTACATCTATAGCAATTTCTTTTTCACGGCCGCCACTCAATTTTATATCCGCTACACCAACTGCCTGTTGCAGCCGTTCCGCAAAAGTATTTTCAGCCATAGAATAAATATCAGAGGCTTCAAATGGCGCAGTAACCGCAATTTCCATAATAGGATATTCGTCAGACGACCGTTTGATAACTACCGGCTCATCTATATCATCAGGCAATTCTTTTCGAATTGAACTCACTTTCTTTGTCGCTTCTATCGCAACCAAATCAGCATCAGCGCTACTGTTTAACTCAACAAAAATTTCGGCGCGACCAGGCCTTGTTGCAGAACGAACCTGTTTAAAATGAGATATAGACGACAAAACATCTTCGATAGGTTTTGTTACCTGCTGTTCAACAGATTCTGTACTGGCACCAGGATAGCTGACAATAACGCTTATATAGGGCGAATCGACTTCCGGCAATAATTCTACACCTATTCTAAAGAAGCTAAAAATACCCAATACCACAATCAATGCAAAAATCATTGAAATACCAATTGGCCTTTTTATAGAAAATCTCGTGATATTCATACATTATCACCTTTGTCATTTTCTATCTTAATCTCCAGCCCCTGGCGTAAACGCGATAAATTATCAACGGCCACAGTCTCACCTTCGGTCAACCCGCTGACGATTTCTATTTCTGAATCATTACGAAGTCCTAATTTAACTTCACGCTGTTCTAACTTGTTATCATCATTTATAACAAAAACATATTTTTTACCATTTCTATCCACCACAATGTCTTTGTTTACATAAATCGCAGCATCTTTCTGTAAAAACTTTAATTCACTGCGAGCAAACATGCCTGCCTTTATTTTTTTATCTTCTTCCAACAATTTTATTCTAACATTATAATTTTTGTTATTTTCAACTTTATTAGGACTGACAAAAATAATTTCACCAGGCAAACTTTTCCCTAACGCATCAATAGTGGCTATTATATTATTTCCAACTGCAAGTACTGCAGCATCATATTCTGATATAGAACAATCTATATAAAAACTACTATTGTCAGTAATTGTTAATAATTTCGTTCCAGCCTGTGCATAGGCGCCGACCTCTGCATTCCGATAACTTATCATACCAGCTCGGGGAGCTTTTAAGATCATGTCATCCTTCTTATTTTGCAGCAAAATAAATTCCTGGTATCTTCGTTGTGCAACCTGTTCTTTAGCATAAAGAGATGCTGGAACACCCTCATACAGCTTCTGTTCTGCTAAAGACTCATAAGCCGCTTGGGCATTTACCATTACCTGTTTAAATTTATCGTATTCTAATTTTGATACGGCACCCATTTCATGCAACTTTTTATACCGTTCAAAATTAAGTTGAGCTAATTCATAATCAGCTTTATATTTATAATAATCGGCACTATATTCAGTATCTGTTTTTGAGGCAGTAGCGTCTGCTTCCTTATATCTTGCCTGCGCCTTCAGCAATTCTGCATCAATATCCTGTAGTTCCTGCACAAGCAAAACGTCATCTTTATTTACTATACTGCCCAACTCTACATTTATTTGCTCTATTTTGCCAGCATATTTGTTAACGATATCTATTTGAGCATCCGAAACTGTTTTGCCAAATAGCGAAATAGTTTTATGCATAGGGCGGCGATAAGCTGTCTCGGTATGCACCAATGGTTTTAAAACTTCTTTCCTAACGTTTTTTTCAGAAGTAAAAATAAGTTTACTCAAAAAAAACAAGCACACGCCTAGAGCGCAAATCGTAATCAACCCTCTATATTTATTTTCAAGAAGAAACTTCTGTATTTTCTGTCTCACTATTTCATCCCCATTTTAATTAATTCAAATAATTAATATACTCAAAGGTTAATCTTTAAAATATCTTTTTTATAAATATTGCATCAATATTTATAATAGGCGGCACAATGTGCCGCCTGTCATTTAGTATTAGAATTTATAGTTGTAGCTTAGCAAGAAATTAAATGGAGTGGAATAATATTCTGATCCTGTGTGACTCAAATTATCTTCTCGATTCAATAAATTATCTAATGTTAAAGTCACAGAATTCTGTTTGTCCGCATTATACGTAGTACTCAAACTAGTTAAGAAATAAGGTTTTATTCCATAAGAGTGTTCTTGGCTAGGAGAACTTACCCTTTCTGTTAAATAACTACCAGTTATACTTGCAATCCATTTATCTTTTTTATAATTAATACCACCATTCAACTGTACCCTTCCATATTTTCTATCCCAATATGGTTTTTTTGCTTTGAGACCACTATCTTTTGCCTTAGGATCTCCATAATTAATGCCCCAATTATAAGAAAACCCATTTTTCCCTTGGATATCGCATGTTAATTCAATACCAGTATTCTTAAAATCTTGGTTTATATATTGATATTCTGTCTTATTAGTATCCCAGGAAGCTGTAATATTATCAGTAATATCTATATGATATAATGCAGCTTTCCAAAGATGCTTATCATTTATTTTTTTCCATCCTATCTCATAACTAATTCCCTTCTGTGGTTTTAATTCTGGATTAGAAATTGCAGTAGAACTAGCACCATACATTTGAGTAAATGTAGGCATTATAAATGATTGGCTAATATTTAGATATACAGTATCCTTATCAGAAAGTTTATGTAAATATTGGCCTGACATACTAAAATTATCAAAATTTTGATCTTTATAACCACCTGTAGTCCACGTTTCGCGCGCGCCAATAATAATTTCATTTTTCTCATCAAATTTATGATCATATTGACCATAAACTGCATAAATATTTCTATCAGTTATTTTTCTGTCCTTTTTATGTCCGTCGCCAGCATAGTCATCGTAAAATTCGTTTTGATAACTTGTTCCAGCTATAAAATTACTTTTTCCATTAAAATCCCATCTTTTCTGCATATCAGCGCCATATGTACGATTTTTTTCATCTGTATCATAAATTTTATTAGATAAAGCGCCTGATGTTGTATAATTTGTAAATCCATCAGCCATTAGTTTATTTTGATTGTAGTAAATATTGCCATTAAAACTTTCGTCTTTATATGTTAGCTGTACAAGATTTTGTTTAGTTACATATTCTCTATTTTGTTGTAGTGCTCCTCCATTCGGAACAGCTTTATATGCTGCATCAAACCAAGTATCATATTTGACATTTGTTTCAAAATAATTATACAAAATATTCAAATTGTCATTAAATTTATAATTCATAAACATATTATTTTTATGGGAAGAAGTCATATCTGTATGTTTATAACCTTTATCGTCAGAACGAGAAATTGTATCAACATTTCCCCATTTTTCTAAATTGTACCCAATGTTTAGTTTTTCGCTACCAATTGTAGCAGAATATTTTTGTTGTCCATAATTCCCTACACCAGCTGTTACAGAATTATTAAATCTATTCTTAGTAATTATATTTATTACGCCACCCATAGCTTCACTACCATAAAGAACAGAACTACCACCTTTTACAATTTCTACTTTTTCAATAGTATCAACAGGGATAGCATCTAAATAATATTTACCACGTAAATTCATTGGCGTTCCATTGAGAAGTATTAACGTACCATTATTTACGCCTCTAATAGCGATCTCATTTGCCATCGTTCCCATTGCTCCGCCTCCAGGAGCAAATGTTTTATAAGTTAATCCTGGAACTTTAGATAGCGCAGTTTGAAGATTTTGGGCTCCAGTAGATTTTAAATCTTCACTAGTAAGAATTGTAGTAGATGCCGGCACATCTAAATCTCTTTTGTCTGTTCTAGTAGCCGTTACGACCATCGGGTCTAGCGTAAATGCTTGACTTGGCTCTTCAGCGTGTACTGCAGTGCCCCCCCAGATGACACTGTTAGTTAGAAGTGCTACCATCAACGCACTCTTACTCAAACTCTTTTTCAACATACTCAACTTCCTTTCACAACTTTTTTATATTATTGAAATAAAAGCCTTTCCTGTACCCATTCTGTATGGCCGCACAGTACTTTACTTTTATTTGCAACCAGTAAAACAAAAAAACCTTTCGCCTAAGGCAAAAGGTATTAAACAGCTTAACAAAAATAAAAAAGCTGCCAACATTACCTAACTGTCTCACGCAGTAGTAAAGTAATTATCAGGCAGTTCTTCTGACTTAAGTTCATCACCTGTCCAAGCCTTCCCAGATAAATTCCAGTGGCATATTTTGGACAAACTCACTTTTACAGCGACGGGATCGTGTGGGCTTTACACCCAGCTTCTCTATTAAGACCTGCGTCACCTGATAATGAATATGCAATTATGATTAGATTATACATGAAACTATTTCCTAATTCAAGATAAATAAGCAAATAGTTTCAATTTATTTCTGATATATTTATGTTTTTGATTTAAATTACCGTTAATATTAGCTTTCTATTTGTTTTCAATGCCACTAGTGTTATTGACGGCCTGCACACAAATTTCCAGCATTGCTTCAGCAAAAGTCTTCTCCGGAACCGGAACAAGCTGTGCATCACTTTGCCTGCTTTCAAGCTTCGTACCCTTGCTACCGTAAACATCCAGTGCTTTTACAGCATAAGTTTTATCAGCAACATTAAACTGCATCAACATTTCACAGTATTGAGTCTTCTCTTTTTTTGCCAATTTTTCAGCATAAGTTTTATTCATTTTTTTCAGCATTTCTTTATCAGTAAAAACTGTTTTTACAACAACATTAACCAAATCTTTATTGACTATACCGTTCTTCACATCGCCAAAATGTAGCGAGTCCATATCATATGCATATACACCCATATTATTTTCCAAAACGATAGACCAACGAGCCGCTTCAAGCTCTTCCGCACTTGGTTTCGGCATCATGCTTATTTCCCAATTTATTGGCTCCTCTATCTTGCTTTCAGCTGCATTTACTGTCAGTGTAGATAGACACAGCATACAAAGAACCGCTAACAACATCATTTTTTTCATAGATCATTGCCTCCAATCACACATCTAAATTACGTACGATACGTAAAATCTGTTCTTGCGATGAACTGCGCAGACTATAGTAGGTCGCTCCCATAGCCTTAGCTACACTTTTCGCAACTCCAAGCTTAATAAAATCTGTTTCAGTGTCTATAACGACCGAGGTTATTTTTGCTTTGCGAATTTTTTCAGCAATTTTCAAAGCGCTTTCCACCGGGTCATTACCATTTTCTTCTACTGCATTGGCCCTGCCGTCAGTCACTAAAATTAAGATTGGTTCCAATTCGCTATCTTTTTTATTCAACATCCCTAATGTTAAAAGCGCCGTCGCTAATCCGTCTGCCAACGGAGTTTTACCGCCTGTGGGCATTTCGGCTAAGCATTTCTGTGCCAAATCAACACTACGTGTAACAGGCAGCAGCAATTCTGCTTTTTGCCTTCTGAATGATACCATACCTACGCGATCGCGTTTTTGATAGGCTTCCTGCAGCATATAAAAAATTGCTCCTTTGACAGCCCGCATCCTTTCGCGCGCTCCCATCGAGCCGCTGGCATCAACTGCAAATAAAAAAGTATTGCCAATACGTTTTTCTCGTACTTTCTGCCGTAAATCCTCACTTTTAATATTTAAAGCACAGCCGTTATCTTCCCTCATTCTTTGAAACGGCGCGGCTGCTCTTATAGTAGCGTCAAATGCAAGATCTTCAACTTTCACCTTGGGTATCTCAGCCCTTACATAGCGCCCCTGCTTCAAATCAGTCTTAGTTGTGCTGCGTTTGCCGCTGCCACGACGGGTATTACGATCTTTACCCAAATCCAGTACCATTTTAGGCAAGCGGAAATTTTTATCAATATCAGCAATCTGTTCTTCCGGAGCTAATTGATTTTTATCATTATCAGGAGCCTGCTCCTCTTTATTTTCATCATCTTCATTATCTTCGTTATTGTTATTATCTTCATCTTCGCCATCTTCTTCATTATCTTCAAAAGGAGGCGGCGTAAGCGGAGATTCATCAGATTGCTCTTCATCTTCATCATTCTGATCCTGATTTGGCTCGTCATTTTGATCTGATTGCTCTTCTTCCTGCTGATTCTGTTCTTCCTGCTGCTGTTCAGGTGGCTTACGCATACGATGCGGCAACACAAATACAGCGGCTTCCTCTACATCTTTAGGCAAAACATAACTGCGCTCGCTTAAAGCAGCTATGGCTTTAGCAGCTTCCAGCAAATAAATTTCGGCTCTGTGCCCTGCACAAAAGGCTTGTGCACACATTTGCGCAGCTAGCTGCATCATAGCTTCCGAAACATCTACACCGGCAATAAGCATACGAGCCGAAGCTATTTTAGCGGCTAAGCTTTGCGTATCCTCTGCATAGCTGTCTTTAAATTTTTGTATATCTGCATAATAGTCCAGTGATCTTTTGATAACTTCTACACGCTGCTCAATATCTTTTTCGCTTTGAGCTTCAACATACATTCCAAAGCGGTCAAGTATATGGTTTGGTAAAACCCCCTCTTCCGGGTTCATCGTGCCAAGTACTGTATAACTGGCAGTATGAGTAAAAGAAATTCCATCACGCTCGACCTGGTTTATACCGGAAGCATTAGCATCCAATACGGCAGTTAAAAGTTCTTGACGCAGTAAATTTGCTTCATCGATGTATAAAATATTATTAGTTGCCCTGCTTAAAATGCCCGGCGAAAAGCGACGTTCACCTTTACTTACAGCATATTCGATATCAATACTGCCGAACAGCATATCTTCAGTAGCATTAAGCGGCAGATCTATTATTTTTTGTTCACCAATAATTTCTTTTGCTGCACGGACTAAAGTAGATTTGGCCGTGCCTTTTTCGCCACCGATCAAAAGTCCGCCAGTTTTTTGGTTAACTAAAGCGATCTCAAGAGCCTTTTTAACCTGTACCTGACCAACTACTGCGGCAAACGGATAAATAGCATGAGTCAGCATTTACAAGGCCCCCTTCATGCTTTTTCTGCAAGTATACTCTCAACTTTTTCCAAATCAAGCTGCCCTTCTTCAAAAGGACGACGGCGCATACGATGCGGCAGCACCAATTTTGCAGCGGCTTTTACGTCTTCCAGCGCAACTTCATTACGCCCGTTAAACGCAGCAATGGTCAAAGCTGTTTTAATAACGGTAATATCAGCGCGGTGTCCATCCACGCCCAATTCTACTGCCAGTTCTGCAACTGTTTCTAACAGTTTATCACTGATCTTCACCTGCGGCAGCAGCTTGCTGGCCTGTGTAATTTTAACTGCCAAATCGTTCTGCTCATCCTGGTATCCGGCAATAAAACTATCAGCATCCTGTTCATAAGCAAGGCGCCGTTTGATAACCTCGACACGTTGCTGCGGATCATGCTCGCCAGTTACAACTACCGAAAGGCCAAAACGGTCTAAAAGCTGGGGACGGATATCGCCTTCTTCAGGATTCATCGTTCCAACTAAAACAAAGCGTGCCGGATGCGAATAGGATACGCCTTCACGTTCAACTGTATTGATACCCATAGCGGCAGCGTCCAACAAAACGTCTACAACATGATCATCAAGCAGATTTATTTCATCGACATATAAAATGTTACGATTAGCCTGCGCTAAAATGCCGGCCTCAAATTTTTTCTCACCATGCTTAATAGCATATTCAATATCCAAGGTCCCCACAACACGATCTTCAGTCGCACTTACAGGCAACTCTACAACGCGCATTTTTACCGAGTCGGCCGCAAAAATATTTTCCTTGCTATATTTAGAAGAACAATCTTCACATAATAAATTCGGCTGCACCGGGTCACAATGAAATTTACAGCCATGAACTGTTTCCATCGCCGGCAGTAATTCTGCCAAAGCACGTACCGCAGTCGATTTAGCAGTACCTTTTTCACCCTTTATCAAAACGCCGCCTAAGGCCGGATTAATAACGTTCAAAATCAGTGACATCTTCATATCTTCTTGTCCTACAATCGCTGTAAACGGATATACTGCTGCTCTCTTCACTATGATTCCTCCTAAAATTCTAAATATCAGTAATTTGTATCCATAAGAAAACAATTACAATTAATTTACTATATTATACTAAACCATATACTACGTATATAGTCAAATTTTAGATTTTTATAATTTCAAACTCATCTGACAAAATTTCGCCCAATCGTTCGTCCCAGTCCAACAATAAAACAGCCTGTTCACCACTATAGCTTAGTTTCGTTTTTCCTTTTTCTATGGCGACGCTTTGTCCTATAGTCATATCCATCCATTCAGTTGCTCCTGTTTGATTGCAAACCAGCATTGGCAAGCCAGTAACCTCAGAACATTTTTCCCACGCTCCTAAAGGGTTACCGCAAACCTCTGTCGGTGGCCAAGCAGCAATGTCAATAATTATCTGTGCACCTTTTTTATGCATTTCCTGTGCATGATCACTATACCAGGCGTCAGCGCATACAAGAGCCCCTACTTTAATAGTTCCGCAATTTACAGGCTCTAAAGCACTAGCCTTTTGTGCCCATGCTTCGGCCCCTATACCATGCGAAATGAGTTTACGATGTTTGCCACAAATACTACCATCCTGAGCAAAAACAATGCAGGAATTAAAATTACACTTCAATTCACTATCATACTCGCCGCTTCCTAAAAATAAAAATAAACCGTAGGCCTTTACCAGCGCCAACAATTTATTAAGCTTTGCCGAAGGCTGCTGCTCAACTTGCGCAGCAGGATCGAGCTTATAAAAGTAATATCCCTGCACAGCTGTTTCAGGAGTAATTACCCACTGCGCGCCATTGTCGGCAGCAATACGTACTGCTTTTTCCAAAAGTTTTATATTCCTGCTCTCAGGCCCTTGGCTGATCTCTAAATGACATAATGCAATTCTCATAATTACTCCTCACTAAATTTTTTTTGATACATAGCTTTGGCTAAACCTTCTACCGCATCAACAGTATACTGCGAAACTGCTAAAACAGAGGCCGCTGGAAGCATTACAACATTTTTATCTTTTCCAGCTTTAGTTGTTTGATAGGATGGATTGGATAAAATTTCCTCTTGCATCTGCAGCGGATCATGTTTGCCGTCGTAATTCCAAACAGGTATCACAAAAGCATCAGGATCAAGCCGCACAACTTCTTCCTGCGATAAAATACCGGATTGTTCGTAACACAGATCTTCTGTAGCATCTCTAACATTAGCGTAACGGCAAACATCCATAAATGACGTTTCCGGCCTGTAAAAAATTCCGTTACTTCTAACAAATACAACTCTTTTTTGTTCACCAGGTTTTATGTCGCCCACTTTATCCTTTACAAACTTCAATTTATGATCCATTTGTCTGATCATCTTCTCAGCCTGTTCCTGTTCTCCTACTAAAGCCGCAATAGCTTTGATCGCAGTTTTTATTTCTTTGATGTTATTAGGTGTTTTATAAACATAAACACTTAACCCAAGGTCTCTCAATGTCTGTATCATTTCGGCTTTAAAAAAGTCTGCCGCAATAATTACATCAGGCTGCATAGCAAGCAACGCTTCCGCACTATTGCCATAAGCACGTTCAGGTATCACTTTAACACGCTCTACAACATTAGAAATTCCAGGGTCATCCGCCAGATAAGTAACTGCTTTGATTCTGTTTACTGGCACTAAATCTATAAGAATTTCATCTGTACTGATTGACAGTGAAATGATTTTTTCAGGTTTTTTAGTAAACTTCAGCACTGTTCCGGTTGAGTCGGTAACAGTATAACCTTCTTCTACTTTATCATTTTTGATATGCTTTGCAATTTGATTGCCGCAGCCCATACAAAAAGTATAGACAACCAACAATAGCAACAGGCAAATTACTTTTAAAATAATATTTTCATCTTGTTCAAAATATTTTTTCATCAATTAACATCAACCTTTAAAATTGCATATGAACCGAAGGATGCACTTCGGTTCATATGCTGTGTTTTTAATTATGTTAGAAAGTATATTCCATACCTACAAGGAAGGAGCGTCCTGCCATTGGAAAAGAATACTTACCATTAGAAATACCACCCGTTTCAGCATAAGAAACATTAGTTAGATTATATGCTTTAGCATATATCTTATAATCTTTTTGAACTTTATATTGCAAGGAAAAATCCAAAGTCAAATACTTAGAATCTACATATTTACTTTTATCAGCACCACTCGCACCACGCCCATACAATTCTACATCCCATTTATCTTTATTAAAGCCTACACCTATTTTGTACTGATTAGGCGGAACATTAACATCACGTTTAAATCCACTACCATCTTTATTATCTTCTTCGACTTTTACATAAGTATAACTGCCGTTAATTGAGAACTCATCTGTTAGCTTATGTTTGACATTAAACTCCATACCACGTTTTTTCTGTTTAGCAACATTATCTACCGTCCAATCACTATTGGGATTACTTGGATCTACAGCAGCCCATTTTATTGCATCATCCAAATCACTATAAAAAGCATTTATGCCAACTTGGGTTTTATCATTGATTTTAGTATCATAGCCAATTGTCCAAACATCACCTGTTTCAGGTTTTAAATTTGGATTTCCTAACATAGCACCATATCCTGTATCCGGTGAATAATAAAACATATCGTTTGCTTGAGGTGCATTAAATACTTGACCCCAAGAAATATAGGCATGACTATCTTCATTGAATTTTTTATTAATCGCCATGCTGGCAGTAGTCTTATTTCCAAAATAATTATGTTTATCATATCTAATACCGGCATTTAAAAGCCAAGAATCAGTAAACGCCCAACTATCTTGCAAATATATGGCTTTATTATTGATTTTAGCAATTTTACCGCCATATGTACCAGGATTATTTACCTCAGATTCTCGCCAATCAGCACCAACGACTAATTTATTATTCTTTGATAATTCCCAAGTTTGTTGAATTTCAACACCATCTTTTGTTTCGTAATAGTTACTATCACTATTATTGTCATAATGATGTCCGTTGTAATAATTTCTATATACTTGAATAAACCCAGGATTTTTTTCTCCGCGTCCCCATTCAAACTTGCCAGAAACATTATTATTTAAATCAGTACCAAAAGCTTTTGTATATACGCTATTCCATCCACCTAATCCTTGAGCATAGTACGGCTTTCCTCCGTCTTTAAACGAATGTTCGAAATATAAAGTTGCTAATTTATTATCGCCAATTTCCTGATCAACTTTTATTGTGGCTCCAGTTATAGTGTTTGAAGAATTAGGCCATTTTATATTTTCTCCTGTATCAGCCTCTTTATATTTTGTATAATTCTGTTTTTGTTTATTCACTGTTGCAATAATACCAGTTTTACCTGCTTTGGCACTTACCAAAGCACTGTAGTTTTGTGTTCCCCATGATCCTGTATTTACATTGATTTTAGCATAATTTTTGTAAGCACTTTTAGTAATAATATTGATGACGCCGCCAACTGCATCAGAACCATATAATGACGAACCTGCTCCCTTTAAAATCTCAACTTTCTCAATAAAATCAGGAGCTGGCAAATTAGTCATGTCAAACCCTGATCTTCCAGATGTTCCCTTATCTTGATTGAGCCGGCGCCCGTCAACCATAATCAATACCCTATCATCACCATTTAAATAAACATGTTGGTCCCCACCTAAGAAACCACTACGTTTCACTATTACCCCAGGAACATTTTCCAAAGCTTCACTAACACTTTGATAATTTCTCTTTTCAAATTCTTCATCCGTTATCACAGATACATTAGCCGGTGTATCCACCAACTTATTCTCTATACGCGTAGCCGTAACAACATATTCGTCCAACATAAACTGCTGCGCTTCCTCAGCGTGTACTCCAGTGCCCCCCCAGATGACACTCCCAGTTATAAGTGCTGTCATCAGTGCACTTTTACTCAAACTCTTTTTCAACATACGCAACATTCCCTTCCAACTTTTATTATTTATAGAAAAAATCATTTGTGTCCAGTCTCTCATGGTCACGCAAATAATTGATCTAACAAACAAAAATGCCTTCCTCCTGTAAAGGAGAAAGGCAAAAACGCCAAAGTTAAAAAGCTTAGGCGTAACCTTCCCATCACTCGCAGGAATACTACTTTACTAAAACAGGCAGTTCTTCTGGCTCAGATTCATTGCATTACTGCACCTTCCCAAGGTCTTTCCTCAGTGGCATTCGCAGTTAGCTCGTCTTTACAGCGGCGGGACCGCATCGGCTTATACCGATTTCTCTATTAAGCTTACGCACCTATTTTTATTATTCAGTTATTAAAATCAAATACTACTTATTGTCTCACTTATATGATATAATATCTTACATGACCATATGATAAACTATATAGTGACTATATTGTCAATACTTTTTAATTAAATTACGTAATATTTTTAATGAGGTCAATATTATGAATAAAAATTCTGAAAGTTTTTTTACTGCAGGTGAGTTGGCTGCTCTTTTTAACATTCCCAAACAAACCTTGCTTTACTACGATCGAATGGGTTTGCTGTCACCTGAATTTATTGCGGAAAATGGCTACCGCCATTATTCTCTGAAACAATATTTAACACTTGAGGTTATAGTTAATCTGCGGAAGCTGGATATTCCTATTTCCAGAATTAAAGAATATGTAGAAAATCGTGATATAGATGCTTTTGACAAGCTTTTAGCTGCAAAAGAAAAGGAATGTGACGAAATAATTGAAAAAAATTTTAAAATAAAAAACAGCTTGGAAACAGTATTCTCGCAGCTGGAAAAAATACGCTGCAGCAATTTAAATAAAATAACTTTAGAATTTCAAAAAGAAAAGTATTTTTTTATCAGCAGCCTCACTAAAACAAAAATCGGTAAAAAAAGAATTGAAATTATGGCCCACCATAATCAAAAAGCTTTTTCAAAACAACATTTTAAAGAAAAAAATATCGGCTGGATAATCAAAAAAGAAAGTTTTTTCAGCAGCGATAACGCCAATGACGCAAGTGCATTTTTTTCTGCTGTAGGTGTTTCTCATGCCGGTGTAAAATCGTGTATTACCAAACCTGCCGGATTTTACCTTACTGTAAGATTTAAAGGAACCTTTTATAATCAAGCAGTTGATTTAGCCTCAAAGTTCAAAGCGTTTGCTGCTAAAAACGATTTGCAGATCGTTGGCGACCTTTATGTTTCACCTTTAAAAAATCACTGGATCACATCAAACCCAGATGACTATATCAATCAAATATCTATACAAGTAGAGTACAAATAACAACAGGCTGAGAATGATTCTCAGCCTGTTGTTATTTAATCAGCTCTTTCTTCCAATTCACCTTCCATAGATAAATACAGTTTTTGCAATTCTGCTTTAATTTCCGGTTTAGCATTCCATAAATTTCTTTGTTCAGCTTCAAGCAAAACTGCCGCAATCCGCTGTAAGGCCCAGGGATTGACTTCGTTAAACCACTCCTGCATGTTAGTATCCAAAGCATATTTTTCGGCAAATTTTTCATACATCCAATCTTCCATAACGTCGCTGGTTGCGTCCCATTGAAAACAATGATCGACATATGTGGCTAAATCCCCTGCACCTTTATAGCCAAATTCTTTCATACCGTTAATATACTTAGGATTTATTGCCTCACCGCGGAATAATCTTTTGACCTCTTCATCCAGTGTCCTGATAACTACATGCTGCCTGTCTGAACTGTCGCTACAGTAATTTTTAGGCATTTCACCTTTAATGCTCCGCACCGCGGCTATCATTCCGCCACGATAAGAATTGTAATCATCGGAGTTCAGCAAATTCGATTCTCTATTGTCGATATTACTTAAAGTAATTTCCAACTTAGACATTCGCTGTTTAAAAAGTTCGGGCCGATATTCTCCTTTTTCGCCTTCACCATAGACATGACCACCCCAACGTACATATACCTTGGCAATATCGTCTATATCTTCCCAATTGCGAGCCGCTAAAAGAGCGCTGACACCAGCTCCATGGGCTCCGGGAGGGTCGCCAAATAATCTGTAAGAAGCCTGTTTCCAAGCGTTTGCCGCATCCATCCCCTCACTCTCCAACCGCTGTGATTCTTCGATAACATGCTTACGCACAAAATTATCTTCAAAACTTTCGTCTAATTCTGCTACCATTTTTACTGCTTTGTCTAACCAACAAACAGCCCCAGGCAATGTATCCCTAAACAAACTGCTTATCCGGCCAGTAATATCTACACGAGGGCGCTGCAATTCCTGAAGGGGAATGACTTCAATATCAATAACTTTAAGGCTGCCTTTTTGCCAAACGGGCCTTACACCCATCAAAGCCATAAATTCAGCCATGCATTGACCGTGAGACCGCATATTATACGTAGCCCACAATAAAATGCCCACGCTTTCAGGATAACGACCTTCTTCACCAATAAATTTATTGATAACATCTTCAGCCATTTGCGAACCAATTTTCCATGCTACTGGTGTTGGTAATAATTGAGGATCGACTCCGTAAAAATTCCTTCCTGTTGGCAGAATATCGCCACCACCACTTGTGGGCGCTCCAGCAGCGCTGGGCTCTATGTATTCGGCATTAAGCGCACGCCAAAAATTGCTGCGTTCTAATGTAGTAAGCAGCAAATTAGGCGCGAGCCTTTCACAAATATAGCCTGAAACCTGGAGTACATTTTGCTTTAGCTGGTCGGAAAGATATTTCACAAAATCCAATTCAACGATTTGTTTTTCTGATAATACAAACCCTTCTGCTGCTAAAGTCCTTATCAATGTCAGGCATTCTTCATTTACCGTATCAAGTAAAACACCATAGCTTTTAGACCCATCCGGCAGCAGTTTGCTGCTATCATCCATCAGATCATAGTAATCATAACCATAGGCTGCGGCCAAAGTTTTAGGTAAAGAGGGCACACTGCCATTTTCTAATTTGGTTAAGGCAAAAAGATATTCTATCAATTTTTCCCCTTCAGGGGGATTACCTAAAATATGCAACCCTGTTGTCATTTGCAAATTTTTTAAATCAGTAAGATATGTATGTAATCTGCCTACATATTCATCAAAATCACTGGCTTCATTCTCTTTGATCTCATCATTAAGATCTGCGCTAGTAGCTTTTTCTCTTATTTGTACTTTTACTTCTTTCAGATCAGCGTCTTTATCCTGCTTAAAATGCCCATATTCTTCTAATGCCTTTTCCAGTTCTGCCAATTCACCATAAACACCGGCAAGGCTTAATGGTGCCGATAAATAACTGATCAGGCAAGCCGCGCTGCGCCTTTTAGCCTGTATTCCTTCTCCCACATCTACGATCCAATACGGATATATATTAGGAAGGTCGCCAGTGCAGATATCCGGATAACATTCATCAGACATGGCCACAGCTTTCCCTGGCAACCACTCTAACGAGCCGTGAGTACCAACATGTACAATAGCATCTGCTTCCCAAACATCACGTAACCAATTATAAAAAGCAAGATAATGATGCGTCGGCGCACAATCCGGCGAATGATAAATTTTATCAGGGTCTTCGCCAAAACCACGAGGTGGCTGTACGGTAATAAAGATATTGCCATTTAGTGTTCCTGGTATCAACAAAAAATCATCGTACTTAAAAATATCTCCAGGAGCTGTCCCCCAGTCTGTTTGTAATCTCTGCTGAATTTTAAGCGGCAAACTTTGATAAAACTGTTGATATTGCGTGGACGCCATTTTGCCATCAGCGTTTTCTATCAATTTCTCATTCATAAAATTACGGTCATTCGTAGCGTTTTCAGTGAGCTCATTAATAAACTCCTGCCTGTCTGCCGGCAGTCGGTCTACTTTATATCCTTGCTCTTTCAAGTCATGCAAAAATAACCTTATACTTTCGATAGAATCGATCGCACAGGCACTGCCGATATTGGAATTTGTCGGCGGATTATTATGAAATACAATAGCAACTTTTTTCTCATAATTATTTTTGCGTTTTAAAACTGCTAATTTTTTGGCTTTTCTAACCAGCATATTAATTCGTTCTGGTATCACCTGTGTAAATTGCTTCCCACGTGCATCTTTTTCATTAGTGGTTACAGCAGTTCCGTGAATTATACCATCAAATTCCGGTAAACTGACACTGTAGGATATTTCCATAGCACTCATACCGTCGAAATTTTCATACCATTCCTGATATGTACGATATAGCGTATACGCCTGTAGAACAGTTATATTAAGCTTTCTTAGATCATCAAGGGCACAGGCCCTGATAGTAAACAACGAAAATTTTATAGTATTTATAAAAATATCGGCAACAGCCTGCCCGTCTTGAATAAGATATTTCTGCAGCGCTCCTTTAAAGCCGTCACAACCATTATCTACATCAGGAGCACTGGTTGAAAAAAAGCACAAAGGAGTACAATTTTGTTTTTCTATTTCTTTTATAATGGCATCAGCAAAAACCGTATTATTCCATAACCAGTCGTTTCTATAGAAAACGACGGCGATCACCGGCTGATTTGCTTTAAAAAAATCTTTTTTATATTCATCAATAACAGTATAAATTTTATCTGAAGCAGGATGATAAATACCATCCCAAGGCAGCTGTTTTGGTAATTCTACGTCCTGTTGCCCGGCCTGCTGTTGCTGGCTTAGCCATATCCATAAATTACACCAGTTTCTCAAACCGCCAAAAGCGTAGTATTGCTTGATGATCTGCACTTCGTCTTCCGTAAAAACAGCTTGCAGAACATCATCCTGATTGCCACCCATAAGATAAAGATGTTTTATCTTATGGCGCTGCAAAAAAGCCGATGATTCGGACAAAAACTTGGTATTCAGTCCCGTACCCATCCATGGGAAGATTATAACTTCACAAGCAGCAAATCGTTGCTCCCATGCTTTATCCCAAGGGGCATTGCTATCTAAATAACTGACCTGCCCCTCAATTTGTCGGCCAGTTTGTTTTTCTGCCGCCTTTAAGGCGTCTTGCAGCAGCGCTGCTGTTTGTTCCATATTAGTAACAAATAAAATTTTTTCCATATCCTACTCCATAAGTAATGCTATTTTCTTAAAAGTTTTTGTTGCAGCTTCACCAGCTTAGATAATTCAGCCATGTTATCATAAAACAATTCATGAACTACATAAGATGGTTCTACATGCGTAAGTAGTTTATTCAATCCAGTGTTTTTAAAAATTCTGTGCTGGTCAATACTGGTTATATGGTGCATAATAGCAGCCATTGATTTTTGGGGTTTCTCTATTATAAGACTTTGTTTTTGATACGCACCTGATAAAGAGCAACTTAAATGTAGCCCTTTAATATAGTCTTTATATGCTCCCAAATCATTTGTAACTTTACAGATAAACTCTACGGCTTCAGTTTCATTTGTTAAAGACGGATTAGTATTCATTAAATGGCCTGTGTCTAACATGATCCCGACATTTTTCTTTTTTACTCTGCTTAAGAGTCTTTCTACTATGAACGGATCGACCAGCCTCAACCCCGGCCACCATAAATTTTCAAATAATACCGTGACATCATCAGAAATACAATCAGCGACTAAATTGAAAACTTCAATAGTAGCATCAACGACTTGTTTATCGTCGTAGCGAAAATTGAAAGTAAATATTTCATTTAAATCACAATTGCTGACATGCCAAACTAAATATTCAGGTTTAACCGCTAATGCTGCCATGATGTTATTGCGGATAACTTTTAACCACTGATCTTGGTCAACAGCTCCATAATAATATTCTTGTAAGATATTTTTATCTGGATAGTTTTTAGTTATATTAGACTCATCACCATACCAAAAATCCAACCAGTACGGCCAGTATTTTAAGTGTACGCCAACGCTATTTGCTGTATAGTCAACGGCATATGGTTGCTGCTGATAAACATAAAGTTCAACTCCATCAAGATCATTATCCTTTAAATACTGACACATGCCACCGTTATAAACATTTATTTCCTGTTCATAGCCATGGACAGGGCAATAATTTATGAGTTGCTTCAAATTACTTCCTTCTCTCAATTAATTTCAGCCACTGAAATATGGCAGTTTTCTGGTTGTTTAAATAACTCACCGTAAGCAGCACGAGCCACTTCCTGAACTCCAAATACTATGTCCTGTGACGAGTTATAAATATAACCCTCCTGTGGATAAAAAAGCTGTTTTTCTTTGACCGCAGTCAGCGTTTGCAGCGCTGGATCTTCTAAAAATTCCCGGTTATATTTATTGATATCAAAAGTATTATGATCATTATAGACAGGCATAATCAAAATATCAGGATTGATAGCAACCAGCATCTCTTTAGTAAGCTGCTGCCCATTATGCAAACCAACTGCTGATACACCGTTTATGACACCGGCATATTGACAGATATCATCAAAAGTACAGCCTTTGCCGCCATAAGACGTCATTAAAGATATCAAAACTATTTTTTTACGTTCTTCGGGTTTGATGTTATCTATTTTAGTTTTTATTTCTGATAATTTAGTGTCCATCATGGCAATAAGCTGCGTTCCTTTAGCCGCTTCTCCTATACCCCCGGCAATTGTTTTGATGTTATCTTTGACATCGTTTATACTTTTGGGACCCTTAACAACTATTGTTTTAATCCCTAATTCACGTAGATTATCTACAATTTCAGCTTTGCCCCAATTATAAACAAAAACAAGATCCGGTTTTAATGCTAAAACTTCTTCCGCTGAAGGATTTTTTATTTTTCGTTGTATTTTTTGCGCTTTTGTAACTATATTAGAACTTGCAGGATCATCTGCCAATGCATTAACAGCAATCAATCTATCTTCCGGCAGCATCCCCAGCACAATACTATCCAGTCCCATAGCAAGTGTCAGTATACGTGTAGGCTTATGCGCCAACATAACTCTTGTCCCCTGATCATCGATTACTTCATAAGCACCAGCTTGAATGTTGGGACCACTTTCTCTGCTGCAGCCGCAAACTAAAGTAACCAAAAGCATCAAACTTAGCAGACAAAAGTTATTTAAAAACTTTCCTGACATAATTTTCAGTCCTTTTTAACTTTATCGTTAACTATATTAACAAACAGCTCACTCCATGCTTCCATCATGGATTCCACTGCAATTGAACGTAAAACGCTGCTTTCGGCATCATATCCAGCAGCAATATCGGCCAATATTTTTTCTGCCGCAACCAGCACTTCATCTTTACCCAACAGTCCCCATAAAAATTGATCCAATAAATGTACATACAACGATGTAGCAGTAAGCATTAACGGCTCTTTAGCCAGCGATTCAGCTGTTTCTAAAAATTCCGGTTTCAGCACCGTAACAGCAGCCTGCTCCTGGTATAATTGCCAGACGCTTTGCGTGGTTACCTTAAATCTTTTTAAGCGTTTAAAAACATTATGCTGTGCTTCGGGATTTAGTCCCGATTGTTTTGACAGTGCGGCTTTTACGGCCTTGGTAACTGTTTTACCGATCAGTTCTCCCATTTTAGAATGTTTCCCAGCACCTTCAAGATAAATCTCTGCTTCAGTATTGGCAATAATGATCGTTTGGTCTGTACCTGAACCAGTAGCCAACCCAGTAGAATAATTACTGCCGGCAAGCAATTCCTGAATAGCGGCAGTTTTTGCTTCCGTACAGGTAACGAGTGCTCTTGCAAGAGTTCCAGGCGGCATATCGGCATCAAGTACCAATATAATGTTGATGGTGCCAAGTTTATCGGGCTTCTCGATAGGTTTATAATAATCCGCCGGATCACCTACTCTGCCACCATTAGTTTCTATGCCGCCGGTCACGATAGCTGTTACAGTCAGTTCTTTATACTTCAACGACTCGATCGCTACGTTTTCCATATCGGCAGCAGTACCCATACCTGTAACCATATCCGGATCTAGACCTATTCTTTTGGCTAATATCTGCATATGCTCGGTATAAGTGTCAGCCAGCATTTCACAGGGCATACCTGAACCTACTTTGCCATCATGGTTAAAAACAGCCTGAAAATTTTCGTGATAGCCACCATTAAATACCGATGTACTGAGAACTTTTCTGGCGCCTTTAAAAAATAGTACAATGCTTTTTTCATAGCGATATGCTATATCGCCTGTTGATACCGTATATAATTTCATTTCAACACAACTCCTATAAAAAAAGTGTCTTCCTGCATAAGCAGGAAGACACTAATGTTTTTAATTCCGATTTCATCGGCCATTAATCTCAATCCTATCGCTCGTAGGGTCTTTAGAGATCGTAAATAGCTGCTTTTAGGGGTCAACACCCCCAGGCGACGGGATCGCGGTTTAAAATAAACACTTTACAGCCTATTATTCAATTTTAGTGATGTCCGCAACCGCCAGTTGCTTCGCCAGCCATAATTTTTCTGTACAGTTCATGTGCTTCTTCGCTGCTTTTGCCTGCGGCCAAAGCTTTTTGTGCATGGATAACCGCACTACGGTATTTTGCATGCGGGCCATCAGTCGGTAATTTTTCGACATCTTTAATGTCAAATTCCATTACTTTTTTAAAAATAGCATGGATTTCTTCAGTAGACTTGCCTGCAGCTTTAGCCGCCTCAACATGTTTCATCGCGCTTTCATAACGATGTTTAGCATGAGGAGTATCGGGCAATTCGTATTTCGGATGTTCTTTACAAGTCATTTCAATCACCTCTTAATAAATTCTTATTGGACTTTGTTATTATTTTAGACTATATACCTGTCATATAGTCAAGTGTTTTATTTACTTTTTATTTGTGCGATCGAGGCTCTTTTCAAAGCACATTCGCTTAGATAAGCCTCTTTAACGCCACTGCCATACCAACGGGCAAAGCAGCCACCTCCGCACAGCTTAAAATCATCGCACTTTTTGCAAAAATCCATTGAGTCTCTGATTTGTTCCTGAACTTTTTTTACTAAAAGAATCTCTAATCCCTCAGCAACATTGCCAATGTAAAAATCGCTGTGTCCCACAAGCGAAGAACAGGCATAAATATCGCCTTTAGCATCTACAAAAGCTGCTTCTCCGTTCATGGCATAACAATGGCCAAATTCATGAGAGGAGTCGGCACAAAGTATTTTAACGCGTTCCTGCTGAGCAAAATGGATTTTATAACCTGTCAACCTGGCCAGTTGCTTACCCCGCTCATAAACCTGCTCCATCGCCTGCAGCATAGCAACTTCAGAAGGCGGCTGCAAGGAAGACCCACGCCCCTGACCACGCAGAAGGTCAAAGCCGATCCTGCGAATATTGCCTATGAAGTAGGCGAACTCTACGATTCCAGCCAGTTCACTGACGTTTTCATCTGTTACCACACATGTGATACCGGCAGCGATATTATTGCGCTTTAAAACTTCCAGTCCCTGTAAGATACTATCAGTAGCACCTTCACCAGTTTTTGTCAGCCGCAGTTTATCATTCACTTTAGGTCTGCCGTCTAAGCTGACACCGATAGCTACTTTGTTTTTAAATAAATATCTGGCTATGTCATCTGTCAACAATGATCCATTGGTTTGGATCTGCATCACCGCCGGCAAACTGTTTTGCTGCACATAGCTTACTACTGCTTTAAGACATTCAAAGTTCAGCAGCGGCTCCCCGCCGCTGAATTGAATGACAAATTTTTCGCCGCTTTGTGCCGCCATCTTTACCGCCATGATGGCAGTGGCTTCTGACATTTTACCTTCATTATGTTCAGAAGCGTAGCAGTATTTACAGGCAAAATTACACTGGCCTGTTAAACTTAAAACCAGCATTTTTATTTTAGGATTGTTCATCACCGCGTTCCTCTAATTCACCTTCAACCGATAAATATAGTTTCTGCAATTCAGTTTTGGTTTCAGCTTTGGCGTTCCATAAACCACGCTGTTCTGCTTCCAACAATATTTCGGCCATACGCTGCAAGGCCCAGGGGTTAACATCGCGCAGCCACTCCTGAACTTTTGGATCGAAGGTATATTTTTCTGCATATTTTTCGTACATCCAATCTTCCATCACCGCACTGGTGGCATCCCATTGGAAGCTGTGTGCTATATAATTTGCCATATCGGCAGCTCCTTTATAGCCGTGTTTCATCATTCCTTCGATAAACTTAGGATTGACAGCTTCACTGCGGAAGATACGTTTTGCCTCTTCCTGTACACTGTGCATCACTACCTTGCTTTTATCGGTGCTGTCACCACAATATGAACGAGGTGCCAAGCCCTTAATGCTGCGTACAGCCGCGATCATACCGCCATGATAAGCATTATAGTCGTCAGAACTAAGCATATTGGTTTCGTGATTATCTTCATTTTTGATAGTGACATCCAAGCTACCCATACGTTTACGGAACTGCTGTGGTAAAAATTCACCTCTTGTTTTGCCGCCGTAGGCGTGCGCTCCCCAACGAACATAGACATCGGCAATATCGTCGATACTTTCCCAGTTTTTAGCTTCTAAAAGCGCCGCTACTCCGGCACCGTATACACCTTGTTCGTCACCAAAAATACGAAATGCTGCCTGCCTCCATGCGTCTTCCCGGGTCATGCCTTCCGCCTCAAGTTCCTGGCTGTCGCTAAGTAAATGTTTGCGTACATAGTTTTGTTCAATATCCTCATCAAGTTCACCGACTAATAACACAGCTTTATCAAGCAGTTCCATAACGCTGGGCATAGTATCTCTGAACAGGCCACTGATCCTTGCAGTAACATCGATGCGCGGGCGTTTTAATTCCATCAGCGGAATGACTTCCAAGCCAATGACCCTCTGACTGCCATGCTGCCACTGCGGACGCACACCTAAAAGATATAAAAATTCAGCCACACACTGGCCGTGGCTGCGCATATTGGCACCCGACCACAAAACTATACCTACGCTTTCAGGATAACGACCTTCCTCGTCAATATAGCGCTCGACGACCTGATCACCTAGTGTTTTACCAAGTTCCCAGGCAGCCGGTGTTGGCAGGTTGCGTGGATCGATGCCATAAAAATTGCGGCCGGTAGGCAAAAGGTCGGCACCGCCACTGCTGGGCGCACCAGACGGGCCCGGTTCTATATACTGTCCTTCCAGTCCCCGCAGCAGGTTTTCCCGCTCCTGCGTCGTCAGCATCAAATTGGGATAAATACTCTGGCAAATATAACCGCAAATTTGCCGAAGATCATTTTTGAACTCTATGCTGCTTTCCTGAACCCATGTAAGAGTTTCTATGGCTTCAAATCGTTCTACCGTAAAATCGTTGGCAATCAAAAGTCTGATCACTTCCCGGCAGCGTTCACGCAGCTTATCTATTAAAGCGCCATAAGTAATATTGAGCGGCTCATAGATAAGGCTGCTGTTTTCAAGCAATTCATAATAATCAAAGCCGTAGCAGCTTGCCAGCACCTGCATCAGCGACGGTACATCACCGTTTTCAAGCCTCGTCAACAGCAGCAGATATTCCAGCAGATTATCATCCTGAGGTGGCTGACCTAAAATATGCAAACCGATACGTACCTGCATATTTTTTAAATCAGTAATATAGTTATGCAGAGCAAGTACATAATCACTAAAGGGATTTTCTGCATCATATAGCACTTCATCCTGCAAATTGGCCTGCTCAACTTTTTCTATAATAAGAGTTTGCAGCTTTTCCAAATTTTCTGGTTGAGTAGTTTCAAAATGACAATATTCATCCATCAATTTTTCAAGTTCTTCCAATTCATCATAGACGCCGGCATCAGTCATCGGTGGCGGCAGGTGCTCGATCAGGCAAGCTGCACCGCGCCTTTTAGCCTGTATACCTTCACCTGTAATAGTGATGAGGTAAGGATAAATATTGGGCAGATCCCCTAGCGCAATATCGGGATAGCAGGTATTATTGAGACCTGCGTTTTTACCTGGCAGCCATTCCAGCGAACCGTGCGTGCCGACATGAACTACTGCATCGACTTGCCAAATATCCCGGAGCCAATGGTAAAAGCCAAGATAATGATGTGTAGGGGCACAGAAGGGAGAATGGTATATTTTGCTGGGGTCTTCGCCAAAACCACGCGGAGGCTGTACTGTTACAAAAACATTGCCGTTCATAGTTCCCGGAACCAGCAAATCACCATCATAGTTCATAACCTGACCAGGAGCTTCCCCCCAATCTTTTATCAGCTGCGCCTGTATCTCAGGCTCTTGCTGTTCAAAGAACTTTTTATACGCACTGCCGCTCAATTTATTAGCTGCGGCCAATTGTTTTTCCGTCAACATCGCTCTGTCATTAGTTGCATTTGCCGTCAGCTCGTTGATAAAAGCCTTTCCGTCATCGGGGATAGTATCTACTTTATAACCGCGTTCCTGCAGCGCCTGCAGCACTAATCTGATACTCTCGATGGTATCAAGGCCCACCGCGCTGCCAATATTGGAGTTTCGGGGCGGATAATTGTGGAAAATGATCGCAACTTTTTTATCGGCATTCTTTTTGCGGCGCAAAGACGCCCACTTGCGAGCTTTATTGACCATGCGTACGATACGTTCGTTAATAGGCAAATAGCGTACGTCGCCGTTTTCAAGCAGTTTCTTGTTAGCAATGGGAACACCGTGTATAGCGCCGTCAAACTCGGGCATTGTAACGCTGATGGAAATTTCCATAGCATTCATACCTTCCAGATTATCGCGCCATTCTTCATAGGGTGTAAGTAAAGTATAGGCTTGCAATACAGGCACATTCCATTTTTTCAAAAACTCAAGTGTCATGGACCGCGCGCCTGTTAAAGAAAATTTCATCGTATTTATGAAAGCATCAATTGCCGCTACGCCATTTTCACAGAAATAGTCTTCAAAAATCTTGATCAGGCTTGGCATCCCCAGCTCCAGCACAGGCATACCATTACTAAAAACACAAATCGCGTTCATTCCCTGATTTTCGATTTCTTTGATTAGGGCGGTTTGATAAGTAAGATCACCCCACACCCATTCGTCGCGATAGAATAAAACACCGACCGTAGGTTTTTGCGGGTCACAGAAGTCTTTTTTATAGGCGGTTAAATCAGTATAAACCAGTTTTGCTTCAGGGTGATAGATAGCGCTCCAGTGCATAGAGTCAGGAACTTCATAATCAGTACGGCTATTTATAACGCCGTCAGCACACAAAAGTAGATTGCGGTAATTTTTCATCCCGCTGTATAAAGCGTAGGCCTTCAATTTCGCTACATCATCTACAGAAATACCGCTTACGATCTCATTTTCATCAGTACCTGCCGCATCTATATAATGGCGCAGTTTACTTTTTTTGAGAAATTGCAGCAGTTTTTTAAAGAATGGCGTATCCAGTCCTGCCCCCATCCACTTGACTAAGAGGATATCGGCGTCAGCCAACAGCTTCTGCCAGCCCTCATTCCAAACTGTACTATCCGTAAGTTTTACACAAGCCGAATCGCTGCCCAACAATTTTTCCTGTTGCAGCTGTTCCAACGCTGCCTGCATCATCGCCCAGCGTCTATCAACATTGCTTAAAAATACTACTTTACTCATATTCTTCCTCCCTGCTCATATCATTAAAAAACCTGTTTTTGCATGCGCCGCAATAAATACAGGAAATATGGTGTACCTAAAAGCGCTGTCATAATGCCGACTCTTACTTCTGCCGGCGGAATAATGATACGTCCAAGCGAATCGCAGATAACCAGAAATGCAGCTCCGGCCAGCGCGCTGGCTGGCAATAACACACGATGGTCAGGTCCAACGATCATCCGCATCATATGCGGTACTACCAAACCGACGAAACCTATATTACCACTAACGCAAACTGATGTAGCAGTTGTCATCGCCGCTACAAACAATAGCCCCATTCTAAACGGTAAAACCGGCATACCAACGGCTTTCGCTTCCGTTTCACCAAGCACCAGAACATTTAAATGCCGAGCTAAAGCCAGCATTACAACTATACCGATGCTAACCGGACCTATCGCCATATAAACGTGCTCCCAGCGGCGGTAATCAAGCCCGCCCACCATCCAGAATAAATATTGCTGCAACTTCTGCTCGTTCATAAAAGTGAGCAAGCCTGAGGTTACCGCACCAAGCAGCATACCTACCGCCACACCGGCCAGCAGCAAAGTCATAACAGGTATTTTGCCGTTGCGCATGGCCAAAAACACCGTTAAAGCAACGGCACATACCGACCCGCAAAAGGCGAATGCCGGCATCACAAACATACTTTCTGTCGCCCAGCCTAAAGCAATCGAAAGCACCGCACCTGTGGCAGCACCACTGGAAACGCCTATGATGCCCGGGTCTGCCAGAGGGTTGCTGAATATACCCTGCATAACAGCACCCGATATACCTAAAGCCGCACCAACTAAAAGGCCTACTACCATACGTGGCATTCTGATATACCAGACAACTGCCATCTGTTCCTGCGTAAAGTCGGCTTTATCAATAAATGGTAATCCCATTTGATAACCTATAGCCGATAAAGTATTATGCAGCGGTATTTTTATTTGGCCGCAGGTCAACGATAGCCCCGCTACTACTAATAATACGATCATCATTAAAAAGATAAATTTTTTGCCAGATTTTTTGTTAAACAAAATCATTCCCCCTTGGCAAACAGTTCCGGATAAACAGCTTTAGCCACAGCTTCTATGCTATCTGCAACATGCTGCGACGCTACGTAACGGTATCTGTCAGAAACAAATTCCAAGCGCTTATTTTTTACTGCTTTAATATTCTTAAAAGCAGGATCATTAGCTACCTGAGCCGCGTATTCCTGTACATCGTTATTGGATTCAAAATTCCAGGTAGGCAATAAAAACACATCAGGGTCGATCTCGATGATTCTTTCTTTGGATAAAGAATTGCTGCCCTGGTCAAGACCTGCTTCAGCAGCACCATTGCGTACATGGGCATATTTAAAGATATCATCCAGCAGATTATCTTTGCGACCAATCGCACCAATAAAAGAGAATGCCATTACTACTTTTTCCTGCTCTTTAGGGATAGCTTGCAGCTTGTTTTCCAGTACTGCCAATTTTTTATCCATTTTAGCCACCAGTGCCTGTCCCTTTTCGGCTTCGCCTGCTGCAGCCGCAACGCCCAACACCTTTTGCCGCATGGCAGTAACTGTTTTAGGACTGCCAGCAACATAAACCGGTATACCCATATCCTCCAGGTTTTTTACTAAAGAATCAGCAGTAGCTACTGACACGAACACTAAATCTGGTCGCAGGGCAACTATCGCTTCGGTGTTTTCACCCACCTTGCTGCCTACTACTGACGCCTGCTCTTTAGTAATAAATGTTATTTCAGAATCACCCGCCCATTTACTAAAAGCTTTCATACGGTCTAAGGCAACCACCTCAGCTAAAATCTCGTCAGCCCCATAAGTCGCCGAAACTATGCGTACAGGCTTTTTGGGTAAATTTACCTGCCGCCCTTTATCATCAGTCACACTATAGGAAGTTGCATTATTTGTAGTTATTGTTTCATTTTTGGCCGTGCAGCCGTTAAGCAAAAATAACGCTGCCACTAATAAAATAGCTGTTAATCTTTTCATCACAAGGCACTCCTAATACAGCAAATGTGATCTTATTTTCAGGTTCCACAGCCGCTGCAACATATGCCCGGCACCACGGATACCGGCAAATGGTGCCGCCGCAAGCAACAATTCATCCTGTACCGGATAAGCAATATTGCAGGCATAAAAATGTTTATTCTCGCGCATCAAAACCGAACTTTCGCTACTGCTGCCAAGAATCAGCGCATTATCCGCCTGATGCAATAATTGTTCAATTTTTTTACTATCCTGAGCAGCGATCAATATTTCATCAGCTTCCTGTGGCAGTGGTAACCGTTTAACCTGATTTTGACAAATAACTGTCAGCTTTTCTGTATCAGCCCATTCTTCCCGCAGGGCCTGTGCTATACACACCGCAGTACTTCCCGGGGCCGCTACAATGATTTTATCAAACCATAATTCTCCCCAGGTAACTCTGGCTTCATTGCTGGCAGATACAAGTTCTTCTGCCATTTTGGCACATTCTTCATATATACTGCTAATATCAGTCGGCAATACTGCTGTAATTTTTTCCAGCCAGCGCAATGTTCCTTTGATCCCATAGGGCATACCTGCTACAACATAAGGAATATCATAACGTTCCTTTAAATATTTTGCCGTTTCCAGACCCAGTTCTTCATTGATAACTATATTAAGCTGCGCTGCCGGCACTTTTTGTAACGTGTCAAAATCACTATTGGCTCCCGGTACAGCTATAATCCTATAATCAACCGTTTCTAAAATCCTTTTTACTTCTTCAATATCGTTTTTTCCATTAAAATATGCCGTAGTACATCCCAACAAATTGACACCTAAACGACATTTTGTTTTGATTGCAGGTAAATCCAGATACTGCCATAATCTAAGGCTGGCCTTGCTGTATCCTTCTGCAAACCCTCCATTCAAGCCACCGCTGTCCATCCCAACTACAGGAAAGGGTAAGTCTGCTTTAGCAGCGATCCCCTCAATATCATCACCAATCAAACTAACGCTGCAGCTGTTTTCTATCAATAAAATAGAAGGCTGCCTGTTTTCGCGAATATATTCTAAAGCTTCAGTCAGGCATTCTTCCGTTCCATAAACAACTGCGTTGTTATCTGGCTGCGAACCGTGGAAACGTTCACCTAACCTGCCATTAGCTTTTTCTAAATGCCGCAAAGCATAAAAATAACACCATAACGGCCCATTTACTAATACTTCAGCGCCTTTGATCCCTGTAAAAAAAGCGGCTGCGCCAGTAAGCGCACAGGTGTCTACTCTGCTGCACACATTGCCCCATTCTGCTTTTTCAGACATAGACGATACCCCCTTTTTGCCCGCGGCGGCATAACGTTTTATAAATACAATCCATAAATTCTATTTCACCGCTGACCCCTACCAAAGGCAGCATTGGCAAAAATATTTGCCGCAGTTCCTGATTATTCGTGATTTCATGCGTCGTTAAAACCAGGTCTGTGCTTTCTAAAAGCTGCTGCCCTTCGTCAGCACTTATAATGGGCAGCTGACATTGCGCTTGGATCGCTTCTGTCATAAGCTTTTTTTCTTTAGCACTATAATTGTCAAATAAAATGATAGCTTCTACCTCTAAACCAAGTCGCTGTAATGTTTCCAATACTCCGCCCGGATGAAAATACATCAACATTCTGCCGATACAAACTACGCAGCGCTTCCCCTTAGTAACACGCTTTACTTGAGTGGCAAAATCCTCCAACCGCTTTTTCTCATTGGCGATAATCTGCTCAGCCAAAGCTTCCCGTTGTAGAAATTTGCCTAAATTCTGTAGCCAGCAAATGGTATTATCCCAACCAACGGGATAACTTCCTTGCAGATATGGTACCGAAAAGCGCTCTTGCAATAGCTGCGCTATTTTAGTTAACCCGGTAAATGTTTGACCACGGCCACCCAAGATAATACTAAATGAAGCTGCAGTTAATTTAGGCAAATCGTCAATAGCGACATACCCTGGAAACTGCCCAATGACACGCAGCGAAAACCCTTCCAGTAAACGCGTTACTTCTTTGGCATAATGACCCCAGGGGCCACCATTATCGCCTAAAAGCAGCACTGTATTTTCCTCTTTCGGCTGTGGTTTTAAAAACCTTTCTACCAGCTGCTTCGCTACCGAAAAATACCCCTGGTAATATTCTCCATCCAAAAAACCATAGCAAGGTACCGTTATCACAGGCACAGCATATTTTTCTTCCGTTTCTTTACCAACAGCTTCAACATCATCGCCAATAACACCGGCAACACAGGAATTTGCTATTACCAGACATTGTGGCTGATAAGTATTGATTACATCATCAATGCAGGCGCGCAGCCTGTCGGCGCCACCAAAAATAGAATGTTTTTCCTGTAATAAGCTGGAAACTACCGGGATAGAAGAAATATTTTCATGGACACCATTTGCCAGCGCCCGATACTGCGAATTGATATCCATACTGCGGGCTACATGCGCGCAAGCTCTGGGGCTATGAAAAATGACGACAGCACCATTACTGTAAGCAACCGCCCGCCAAACACCCGGCATACTGCAGCTGCAGCTTTTGGTTTTAGATAACATCCTTTTAGTCTTGATTGCCATAACTTGCCACCAGTTCCTCCAATTCTTCAAACGTCAGCGGTGTAGGTATTGATAATTCCTGATTACCAAGAATATCCTGTGCCAGCGTTCTATAAACTTCCGCCTGTTCGCAGTCCGGAGCATATTCGATAACAGTCTGCCTGTTATTCTCGGCCTTATTGACGATTACGTTACGTGGAATAAAAGCGATCAATTTTGTATTAAGACGTTTCACAAACTCTGTCAGCAATGCGTGTTCATTAGGAGTATTACGGCTGTTACCGATAATGCCGCCCAGCCTTACTTCACCTCTGGCCGCAAAACGCTTAACACCTTTGGCTATATTGTTGGCGGCATAAAGCGCCATCAATTCACCTGAGGATACTATATAAATATCGGTCGCATAACCTTCTCTGATCGGCACTGCAAAACCGCCGCAAACAACATCACCAAGCACGTCATACAAAATCAAATCTTCATCTTCTAAAACATCCAGTTCTTTTAATTTTTCTAATGCCACAATAATGCCGCGGCCAGCACAACCAACACCTGGTTCCGGACCACCTGCTTCAACACATTTAATGCCGTTAAAACCTTCGTGTACGATCTGTTCTGCTTTGATATCGTCTTCTGAGTCACGAACCAGATCTAGTACCGTTTGGCGGCAGATTTGTCCCAAAAGCAGTCTTGTTGAATCATTTTTTGGATCGCAGCCTATTTGGCACACTTTTTTACCCATTTTACTGAATGCTGCAGAAACATTAGCTGCCGTTGTGGATTTACCGATACCGCCTTTACCATAAAACGCAATTTTTTTCATCATCATTACCTCCATTTTAATTACAACTAAAAAAGAACAGACTTCCCCTTACAAGGAAAGCTGTTCTTAAAAATATTTATAAAAAGCCAAATACTTTATCGCCGCCTTCCCATCTCTCGTGGGGAACGTACAAAGATCTGGCAGTTCTTCTGACTCTGATTCATTGCTGGCCTTACCTTCCCAGGCGTTTGCCCAGTGGTGTTTTAAGGTTCGCTCATCATTACAGCGACGGGATCGTATCGGGTTTACACCGATTTCTCTATTATGCGCAAGCGCACCAGATCCAACTATATTAAATTTTTATTTTACCAGGTCTACCGGCAGCAGCGCCGGCATACCATTACTGCAAACAAATTCGTCGGCTTCCACTTTAAATACTTCTTTTAGCAGCTTGGCCGTCACTATCTCCTGCGGGTTACCTTCCGTTACCATACGCCCTTCTTTAATGACGGCTATATGATCGGAATACTGTACGGCGTGATTGATATCGTGGATCACCATCACTACCGTCAGCTGCAATTCACGGTTCAACTTATCCAGCAGCTGCATTACCTCTAACTGGTGGCAGATATCCAGATAAGTAGTAGGCTCGTCCAGCAGCAGTACCTGCGGCCGTTGTGCCAGCGCCATGGCTATCCAGGCCCGCTGACGCTCACCGCCTGACAGAGTGCTGAGCAAACGATGCTGCATTTCCAGCATATTAGTCTGCCCTAGCGCCCATTCTACATGAGCGTCATCTTCGGTGCTTTTACCGCCAAACCAACTGCGGTGAGGGAAGCGCCCCATTTCCACCAGGTCTTTAACTGTCAGATCGGCCGGTGATTGCGGCGCCTGCGTCAAGATAGCCAGCTTTTGGGCAAATTCGCGGTGACTGAACTTTTTTATATCCTCACCATTAAAGGTAACGTTACCCTGATAACAAGGCAAAATACGTGCCAAAGCCTTTAAGGTAGTGCTTTTACCACAGCCGTTAGGCCCAATGATAGCAGTTACCTTGCCTTCCGGCACCGACAGGCTCAGCTCTTCAATAATAATTTTATTAATAATACGGATAGTTATGCCGTTAGCCTGCAAAATACTCATCAGATCTCCCTCCTTAACAAAAACAGGAAGAAAGGAGCGCCAACAAAGGCCATGATGATGCCTACAGGCAGCTCGACCGGGGCAAAAACCACACGAGCAAAGGTGTCACTTAGGGTGACCACGGCAATGCCCAAAAGTCCTGACGCCGGCATCAGAAACCTGTAGTCAGACCCTATTATCAGCCGTGCCGCATGCGGCACGATCAGGCCAACAAAACCTAACAGGCCTACAACGCTGACCGCGCTTGCCGCCAGTAAAGCCGCCACCGCTGTCATAGCGATCCGTGTTACCTCTACGTTGACGCCTAAGCCACGAGCCATTTCGTCACCCAGCTGCAAAATATTAAGATAAGACGCACCGACAAAGGCCAGCAGCACTCCGACTATCGCATAGGGTAGAATAATGCTGACATGCGGCCAACTGCGGGCAGCTAACCCGCCCACCATCCACATTAAAGCGCCATGGACACGGTCGCTGTAAAAAATCATTAAGCCCGAGATACCTGCGCTTAAAAATGCCGATACGGCAACACCGGCCAAAATAATACGCACCGGTTTGATGCCGTTTTTCCAGGCTAAAATATAAATACATACTGCCGCCAACATTGCGCCTATAAAGGCTGCCGGTGTAATCAAATATTCTAAAGTCGGGAACAGGATCATGATCGTGACACCTGCCAAGCCTGCGCCACTGGAAATACCAATAATATGCGGATCGGCCAGCGGATTACGCATAACAGCCTGTAAAACAGCGCCGGCAATGGCAAGATTAACGCCTACCAAGGCACCAACTATCGTCCGTGGCATCCTGATATTCCAAATGATCTGGCTTTGCGGCTCTAAAGTCGGATTAGACAATATGTTAATGATCTGCGCCAGACTGATATCGGCAGAACCTTTAGTAAGGCTCAAAAATGCGCCGATAAACGCCAGCATGGCAAAAGCAGCCATGACGATAAGCCGCCAGGCTGTACGTGAAATGCCAAATCTTTCAATTCTTTCTAAAGCGTCTGCCTGCTTATTTGTCATCCTTATAGACCTCGGGGTATACAGTTTTTGCCATATATTTTACAGCGTCCGGATAATTCAGCCCGGGATTCAATAAAAATAATCTTTCGGGCAGCAGATAAACCTTATCATTCCTCACTGCTTCCAACGCAGCCCAGGCAGGATTGCTTTTGACATCGGCACGCAGACGGTTTTCGATCTCTTCACTGTCGCCCATAAAAGTAATAAAAATGATTTCCGGGTTTTTCTCAACCAGAGCTTCCATACTATAGGGAGTTTTCTCGGGTTTACCCTTGATAGGCGTAGCGCCCACGGCCACATTTTTAAACCCCAGCATTTTAGCGATGCAGCCTGCTATACTGTTATCCAGCTCTACCGTAACGCTGGACGGGGTAGCGTGCATGATAACCACGCGTTTTTCTTCGCGCGGCAGTTTATCAGTAACGGCTTTCACCTGTTGATCCAGCTTGGCCGCAACGGCTTCACCTTTTTCCGGCACACCGTAAATCTTACCCATCAAAACCAGCTTTTCCTTTACTTCATCGTAAGTTTTAGGATTGATGGCGATAACGGGGATCTTATTTGATTCTAAAAGAGGTAAAAATTTCTCGTGCTGATTTTTATTGGCGATCACCAAATCAGGCTTTAATCCGATCAGGCTTTCCATATTGATATTATAAACAAATCCCACTTCAGGCACGTTTTTCATAGCTTCCGGCATCTCGCCGATTTTTGAAGACGCGCGGCCAACAATTTTACCGCCGACAGCGTCGATCATATTCAAATACGAAGTAGCAAGGCTCACAACACGTTCAGGCCGTTTTTCCAAAACGACGGTACGTCCGGTATCGTCAACAACAGTCAAAAATGCTTTATCATTAGCAGCTGGTTTGGCAGTATCTGCTGCTGGGCCACAGCCACTGAATATAGTCAGGCACAATGCAGATACAAGTGCCGCTTTTAAGATTTTTTTCATCGCTCTCTCCCTGAAAAATTAAGAAAGCCTCCTAACGTCAGTTATCGTCAGAGGCACTCGTAACGTCTTATTGATTACCGTTTCATAATAGCATATATTACTACCAGCGTCAAGGAAGTTCGCTTGTTAAGCGCCATTTACTTTGTTATAATGCAAAGAGGAAACGGAGGTTTTATTGTATGACAATAAATGAATTGATTGCCCGTATCAATGTTCTGGCTCAAAAAAAACGCAGCGAAGGTTTAACTGAGGCAGAAGAGTGCGAGCAGAAAACATTATATAAAGAATATCTGGGCTTTATCCGAGGGCAGGTCAAGCAGCAGCTTGATAAGATAGAAATTGTCGACGAACTGCCGCCCCAGCACTGATATGACATTTGATTTTAAAGCAACCATATTCTATGAAGACGCGTATCTGCTTATCGTTAATAAACCGGCCGGTATGCTGGTCCATCCCACTGTTAAAGAAGATGGCAGCACACTTTATAATTATGTGGGCCGTTACTATGCCGAGCAAGGACTTGCGCATAATATCCACCCTGTGTCGCGCTTGGATCGCAATACTTCGGGCCTTGTTATTTTTGCCAAAGAACCACAGATCCAGTTTTTGCTGTCTAAACAAGAGGTTTGCAAAAAATATTTAGCTGTCGTTACAGGCATCTTACCATCTGACAGCGGCAGTATCGAAGCGCCGATAGCCCGCAAGGAAGGCAGCATCATCGAACGCTGCGTCGACCCAAGCGGCAAATATGCCCGCACCGATTATAAACTGATCAGCCATCACGGTGATTTAAGTTTACTGGAAGTGCAGCTCCATACAGGCCGCACCCATCAAATACGCGTCCATATGGCCCACATCGGCTGTCCCCTCTGTAACGATAATCTTTACGGAACGCCGGGGCCTCAAAGCCGCCATGCTCTACATGCTTTTTACTTGGGATTTAGGCATCCGGTAACAGATAATTTTTTAGAAATTTCCTGCGCTTTGCCCAACGATCTTTTAAAAATTATATACTATTAAAGTATAGAGTATGCTATAATTAAAACACAATAACAGACAAAAAGGAGGCTATCCTATGCCACTAGTAACATCTACCGAAATGTTCAAAAAAGCTTATGAAGGCCATTATGCTGTAGGTGCTTTCAACGTTAACAACATGGAAATCATTCAAGGTATCGTCGAAGCTGCACGTGATGAAAAATCTCCTTTGATTTTACAGGTTTCAGCCGGTGCCCGCAAATATGCCAATCATATTTATCTGATGAAACTGGTTGAAGCCGCTATCGAAGATACCGGCCTTCCTATCTGCCTGCATCTTGATCATGGTGAAGACTTTGAAATCTGTAAAGCCTGTGTTGACGGCGGTTTCACCTCCGTTATGATCGACGGCTCCAAACATTCTTTTGAAGAAAATATCGAACTTACCAAACGTGTTGTTGACTACGCCCATAACAAAGGCGTTGTTGTTGAAGCCGAGCTGGGCCGTTTAGCCGGCGTTGAAGACGCTGTTAAGGTAAATACAAAAGACGCCACCTACACTGATCCTGACCAAGCTGTAGAATTTGTTGAACGTACCGGCGTTGACTCTTTGGCTATCGCTATCGGCACCAGCCACGGCGCTTACAAATTCAAAGGCGATCCGGAGCTTGATTTTGCCCGTTTGGAAACAATCACCAAATTGCTGCCCGGCTTCCCGCTGGTATTGCACGGTGCTTCTACCGTTATCCCCTCTTTTGTTGAAGAATGTAACAAATACGGCGGCAAACTAGATGGCGCTCAGGGCGTTCCCGAGGCTATGCTGCTGCAGGCAGGTACTTACGGCGTCTGCAAGATCAATATCGACACGGATCTGCGCTTGGCAATGACAGCTTCTATTCGCAAGCATTTAGCTACTAACCCTGCTGATTTTGACCCGCGCCAATATTTAAAACCTGCCCGTGAAGCTATTAAACAAATGGTAGCTCACAAAATGCGCGACGTACTCAACAGCTCTAACAGACTGTAAAACCAACAAACTACCCCTGTAGGCTTCGCTGCTTACGGGGGTTTCTTTTTATGTTCAAATAAAAATCACGTTACACTTCTGTGCAACGTGATTTTACTTTTTAATTGATATTTTCAGCTTTTTTCATATTGATGCGTATGTCGTCACAGCAGGTATGGAAGGCTGCTTTTTCCTCTGCATTTAACGGCAGTTCAATAACTTTTTCAACGCCGTCTTTGCCAATAATACAGGGAACACCTACAAAAATGCCTTGCTCGCCGTACTCACCAGTAAGCATAGCACTGGCAGGCATGATACGTTTTTCATCATGGAATACAGCTCTGACGAACCGTGCCAAAGTAGAACAAATACCATATTCAGTGCAGCCTTTGCCAACATAGGTTATCCAACCACCGCCAATAGCTTTTTCCTGAATCTCTTCTTTATCAAAACGGAAGCGTTCATCCTGCTGCGCAAGCGTAGCCAGTGGTACTCCACCGAAATTTACACAAGACCAAGCAGTGATTTGAGATTTTCCATGTTCGCCAATCATATATGCCGAAATCGATTGATGATCGATACCTGTTTGCAATGATAACTGTGCGAGCAGCCGCGAAGTATCCAGACCGGTGCCAGTACCAAAAACACGCCCCTGAGGAAGTCCGCTCATTTTTGCTATAACATCAGTAACAACATCACAAGGATTAGTAATATTTATAATGATGCCTTGAAAACCGCTTTGCATAACCTTACCAATATATTTTTTTACCTGCGCTACGGTAAAGTTCATTTCTGCATTGCGATCTAAGCTGGTCAACAAACCGATATTACCGGCAGCATTGACGATGATATCACAATCACCCAAATCCTCATAAGAAGCAATCTCTACTTTCACATGATGCGGCATGTACATAACGGCATCGCGCAGATCCTGGCATTCACTTATAACCTTTTTCTCATTTACATCCACTAATACCAGTTCGTCTACATAACCCTGAATAGCCAAGCTGTAAGCGCAATGCGCTCCCACATGGCCTAATCCTATAATACCTACTTTTCTGGTTTTTGAACTCATAACCTAAACTTCTGTTGCTTTCAATAATTTACAATACAGCGCTGCAACAGAATTACACCTCCAATATTTTACCGCTGCATAGTTTTTTATTAGTCCTTAAACATCGGCACAGTATTTACACCGTGCGGCATAATGTTAACAGTATAATCGGCTTCTTTGCCCTGTATGCGCAGCTTCTCCTGGGCCAGTGCCCACGCCTCACCTAAGGTCGCCGCAGGTATCTGCCCCGTTTTGCGTACTGCGTCAAAATTTTCGGGCCGTGTAACCATGATAACCGTAAATTGCAGTGACATACAGTACATATAAAAAGCTATGTAAAAGGGTATCGTAAATCCTGCCCGCAGTTCTTTTTCCATAGTCAACGCATCATTGAAACGGAAGCAATCAAAAAATGAAGGCGGCTCATAAATATCAGGGCAATCTAAAAGTGCGATAAAAATACCGTTAGCTTTCATAGCCATCTGTGCCGGAGCATAGGCTTTCATTCCTTGATAGAGATTGATATCCATGGGATAGCCGCCGGAAGAACCAATGACAACATCAGCTTTAGCCATTGCCTCTACCCCCTGCAGCTCCATAACAGCTTCTGTACCGGCATACCAGGCATCATACCAATGGCCTGCCACGATGCGTACAAAATCGCCTTCAGCATCCATAATAGAATTCACCAGGAAGCAGGGATTTAAAAAGGCACATACCTCGCACATATCCTCGCTGACCCTGTTACCTTCTATCTTTGTCAGACAGGTTTCCTGATTGATCCCTCCACCTACAGCATCAGTCAATGCCAATAAATGATTATGATTGATCGTTTCTACACCGGCAAGGCCCGGCATCACGCTTTTACGCCCGCCGCCGAAACCGGCAAAAAGATGCGTCGTGATCCCTCCGGTTAAAATCACCTTGTCAGCTTCCACTGCTCTTTTATCGATATAGACCGGAGTGCCCCTGCTGGTAGTGCCTAAAAATACATTGGCGTCCTCACCATAAGCGTCGTGGTCGAATACCTGTAACCGCTCAAATAAAGCATCACCTAAAATCAGGCGTTTTTCTTCATCGTTATTATCACGGTGTGTACCAGTCGCAACGATCACAAAAATATCGCTGTCTGCCACACCGTTATTATTAAGCTCTTCTACGATAGCAGGCAAATAATCTTTGGTACGCGACCAGGTACGTGTAATATCGCTGACGATAATCGCTATCTTGTCGCCAGTTTTGACTATTTCACCCAAAGGCTTGCTACCAATAGGATCGCGCACCGCAGCCAGCGTTGCCTGCCTGACATCGGTTATTTTAGGAGCGCTGCCGCCGTCGATGACCTGCGTGACATGCTCCTCCGGCAATTCAATGCTTTCCACTCTTTTGCCGATATTCAGCTCATATTTTTTAAATGCCATCTATGCTCCCCCTCAAAAGCAATGTTTAATCTTCCAATATAGGCATGGTTGCCGAAGCATGCCCCATAATAGTGATGGTATAGTCTTCCTTGCCCTGTTTAGCCAGTTCCGCTTGTGCAAGCTGCCAGGCTTCTTCCAGGGTTGCCACTGGTATTTGTCCGGTTTGCTCGACAAACGCAAAGTTTTCCGGTTTCGTTACCAGGTACGTAGTCAAGGAATTGACGATGCAACGAGTTTTAAAGGCCACAAAAGCAGGGATGGAAAAATCAGCGCGTACGTCTTTTTCAAATTGCAGCACGTCTGATTTGGAGAACCAGTCCGTAAAAATAGCAGGTTCTTTGATATCAGGACATTCCAAAGTAAGTATCATAATGCCGCCTTTTTTGACAGCAAAAACAGCATTCATATGCGCTTTGCAGCTTTGGTACAAGTTCATATCCTTGGGGCTGCCGCCGGCAGATGCAAAAACTACATCAGCCTGCTCTTTGATAGGCACGCCAGCCATAGCTACAAGGTCCTTACAGCCCTTTTCCCAGGCTTTATACCAATGCCCGGCAACTACTTCGTGCAGCTGCCCTTCAGGCGTAAACACCATATTTACCAAAAATGCCGGATCTAATTTTTCAGTTACTTCTACCATATCCTCATGCAAAGGGTTACCTTCTAAAAGTCCTGTTTCACAAAGCGGATTGCAGCCGTCACCTACCTGAGGCGCTAAAGCTATAGCATGATTATGCATGATCGTAGCGTGACCGGAAACGCCGGGCATCACTGCCTTACGGCCGCCGCCGAAGCCTGCCATCGGATGCAGGGATACGGCTCCTGTAATGATAACTTTATCGGCCTCAGCCACATAAGTATCAAGCAGTATTGGTGTGCCGAAGCTAGTTACGCCCATATCCACAAGTTCCTCATTACTGCGGGCATCGTGCTGATGTATCTTGATCCGCTTAACGATCTCAGCGCCACACACCGCAACATCTTCTTCGTGTGTATGGGCACGGTGAGTACCTGTAGCTACTACAATGGTAATATCCTCATCCGGCACCCCAGCAGCGTTGATCTCGCCGATAATTACAGGCAAAAATTCAGCAGTCCGCACCAGTCGGGTGACATCGCTGACGATAACCGCTACTTTATCACCCTGCTGCACAACCTCCTGCAGTGGTTTGCTGGCAATAGGCTTGCGCACGGCAGCCAATGTAGCGGCGGCAATGTCTTCTTGCACGATGGCTTTATTACCATGTATATCATAAAGAACTTTCTCTTCCGGCAAAGTCACTTCCTGAAATCCGGTTCCGTAAGGAAGTTGATATTTCTTCATCTCGGAGTGCCTCCTCTGTTTTGCATTAATAGAATTATTATACTCCTATTTAAGTAAAAATAAAAGACAGACGTTTAAGAGCCATCTGTCTTTACCAGTTTCTGTTATTACTCCAAAACTCCGAACGCAGCAGCGCCAGCATCGTAAACAATTCCAGGCGACCCAGCAGCATCGTTAAACATAATACTAATTTACCAAAGCTGTTGATATCTGCATAATTACCAGTTGCACCAACACTGCCAAAGGCAGGCCCTACACTGCTTAAACATGATGCTACAGCAAAGATAGATTCTTCGATGCCCAATCCTGTAGATACTAACAACAACGCCATCACTGCAATCGTCATTATGTACACGAAGAAAAATCTGCTGATAGCGGCTACCACTGCTATGGGCATTACCCTGCCGTTAAAATTTACCGTCAGCAGCATCTGCGGATGGATGGCACGCCGCAGCTCGGCCGCTATAGCCCGGGTCATAACGACGAAGCGCCCAACTTTAATGCCACCTGCCGTTGAACCGGCACAGGCACCGACCAGATACAGCAGGCAGAGCAGCAATTTGGAGAAAGTCGGCCAGGTGTCATAGTCATACGAAACAAAACCTGTTGTAGTCGCAAAAGAAATAACCTGAAAGAACGCGCAGCGAAGTCCTTCAAAAAACGGCAAGTTACTGCTAAAAAACAGGTTTAAAGTAATTAAACCCGTTAAAACACCTATGATCATCATATACGATTTAAATTCACTGTCACGCCACAGGTTTTTGATACCCCTTTGGGTAACGGCATAATACAAAGCGAAGTTACCGCCGCCCAAAAACATGATCAATGCCAGCACCACTTCGATAGAAATACTGTCAAAGTGCATCACACTGTTATCGTAGGTCGAAAATCCGCCGGTAGCAATCGCCGACATAGAATGAGTCACTGCATCGAACCGTGACATTCCACAGATAACTAAAAAGCCCGTACCAATCACAGTGAACAGGCAGTAAATAAAAAATAAGGCTCCGGCCGTCGTCCTGATCCTGGGCAGCAGACGTTCCTGTCCAAAACCACTGACCTCGGCATTAAAAAGATGTACTGCCCCGCCTGCCACCTGAGGCAGCAAAGCAATGAACAAAACAATTATACCTATACCACCCAGCCAGTGCGTAAAACTGCGCCAGAACAAAACTGTTTTAGGCACTACCGCTAAATTAGTAATAGCCGTAGCACCTGTAGTCGTTAACCCAGACACACTTTCAAACACAGCCGACATCGGGTCTAAAATCTGCAAAAACGCATACGGCAGAGCGCAGATAACACCGGTCAAAATCCAGGAAAATACCACTGTTGCAAAACCTTCCCGCAAAGAGATATCCTCTTTTTCATCAAACCGGCCGTATTGAACAAACCCTAAGCCAACAAAAAGTGCCGTAAAAGACGCAATGGCAAATTCTACCGCCGAGCCGTCATTATAAAAAAGCGCCAACCCTATCGGCAGCAGCAATATAGCGCTCAGCGCCAGACTGAGCCTGCCCAATAAAAAAGCTATCAGACTGAAATTCATAAAAAATACAGCCTCCAAAAACCGTCATTACCAGTTGCGTTTTACACGCCAAAAATCAGGTCTCATAATAATGAGTAATGTAAAAATCTCTAAACGTCCTAAAATCATTGCCGCAATAACCACCAAACGGCCAAATGTCGAAACATCGGCATAAGTAGCAGTTGGCCCTACGATACCGAACGCCGGCCCAACACTGCTCATACAGGCAGCTATTATACCCATCGAATCAAGCATCGAAAGCCCAGTCAGCGAAATCAGTAAAGTCAGTGTCGAAAAAACTATCATATACAAATAAAAAAAGCGGGTAACGTTACCGACAACGACCGGCGGCACATTACGACCACCCATTTTGATGCTGTAAACAAGCCGTGGATGAATAGTACGGCGCAGCTCTGCCCAAGTGACCTTTAACAGGATCACGAACCGTGAAACCTTCATGCCACCGGCAGTAGACCCAGAACAGCCACCAACAAACATTAACAACAGCAGCGTATAACGGCTAAAGTCGGGCCACAGATTGAAGTCACTTGATGCAAAACCTGTAGTGCTGGCAATGGATACCGTTTGGAACAAAGCATGCCTGAAGCTGGTAGCAGCGTCGAAATAGCCTGTATAATACAAATTCCAGGTTATTAAAGCTGTCGCGATACCAATGATCCAAAAATAAGCCTTGCGTTCCGTATCCATCCAAAACACTTTAAAATTATGCTGGTAAATCTTATAATAAAGAGCAAAGTTCAAACTAGCCGCAATCATTGCAATAACAACAATCAGCTCCACATAAAGTGTTTCAAACTCCATCAAACTGTCATAATGATAAGAAAAACCACCAGTCGCAACAGAAGCCAGCGCCAAATTGGCAGCCATAAACCAAGTCATTCCGGCCGCTTTCAAAGCAATCGTCGTGATCAAGGTAAAAAAGATATACACAATAAAGATAACAAAAGCAGATTCTTTTATTTTTGGCAGCGTACGCTCGGCTGCCGGACCTGGTATCTCTGCATTAAACAAATAGTTAGCACCACTGCCAACCTGCGGCATAATGGTTATAAACAGCATGATTACCCCAATGCCACCGGTCCAGTGAGTCATACTACGCCACACCAACAGGCTATTGGGGAAATGGTTTAATGACGATAGCGTAGTTACACCCGTCGTAGTAAACCCGGAAGTACTTTCAAAAATAGCCCCGATCGGATTGACCAGACCGGAAAGGTAATACGGGATCGCACCTAAAAAACAAACCAGCAGCCAGCCACAGCCTACGGTGGCCAAAGCTTCACGCAGATTGAGATGGGCACGCGTATTCTTTTCGCCATTGCCGATTAGCGCCGCGCCAATAAACGCACAGATCAAAAAGGAAAAAACAAAGCCGAGGAACATATATTCCTCCAGCACCAGAGCCGTTATCAGCGGCACAACCATTGCTGCGGCACAAGCGATGCTCAGCTTACCAAGCAGATACATCACAAGCCTGATATTCATTTATTATCCTCTACTTTCAAAAAACGGCATAACGCGTTTTACATAATCACTCTTAACAAAAATTATTATTCTATCTCCGGCATGAAGGACAGTATGTCCATTTGGCACTAAAGCCTCATTATCGTGAACAACCGCACAGACCAGGCAGGCACGGGGAAGCTTGATATCCATGAGGCTTTTACCAATGACCTGGCAATCCTCCGGCAAAATTATCTCCAAAGCCTCTGCTTTTGCCCCTTCCAGTAAGGAAACCGAAACTATACCGCCTTTGCGAATAAAACGCAGTACTTCGCCCGAACTTAAAAGACGTGAAGAAAGTACGATATCAACGCCGACTTTTTCCATCAGCTCTACATACTCATTTCTGGCAACGCGAACAATGGTTTTCTTGGCACCTAAATGTTTCGCCATCAATGCCAGCAGCAAGTTAAGCTTATCATCCTCGGTAATACAGATAACGACGTCAGCTTCAGCAATGCCTTCCTCTGTCAGCAAATCGATGTCAGTACCATCACCGCAAAGAACAATGCCCTGCTCCAGCTTTTGGGCAATCAGCTGGCAGCGCTCTTTATTTTTTTCTATGACCTTAACAAACAGGCCCTGTTCTTCCAACATCGGCGCTAAAAATCTGCCAGTACGGCCGGCGCCGATAATCATGACCCGCTCTATTTTATCGTAAGTATTAACAAAACTGTTTTCAAACTCTTTGATGACATCGTGGCGCCCTACAAAATAAACATTATCCCCCGGCTCCAGCATATCATCGCCATGTGGAATGATCATTTTATGCTTACGGAACAACATCGCGATCAAAATCTGCTTAGGTGTCTCCAAGTCTTTTAACGGCACGCCCACATAAGGGGAAGCATCACTCATCCGTGCTTCAAACATACGTACCTTGCCTTCTGCAAAATCATCTACGTCCAAGGCCGAAGGCGTCATTAAAATGTGATTTATTTCCGTAGCAGTAATACGTTCCGGATTTAAGATCAAATCGATATTCATACCCTGATTAAGCAGATCCTTAGCCGTCAGAGCATATTCCGTATTTCTGATACGGGCAACAGTGTGCTTGACGCCATAATTTTTAGCCATCATACAGGTAACCATATTAACTTCATCACTGTCGGTAGACGCAATCAAAACATCAGCATCCCTAATATCAGGATCATCTAAGGTGTTCGGACTACATCCGTTCCCGCCGATAGTTAAAACGTCCAATGAGTTTTTCACTACCTCTCGGCGTTTCTCGTCGATTTCGACAACGACTACGTCATATTGATCTTCTGCCAGCAGCTGAGCAATGCTATAACCAAGCTTACCCGCGCCGACTATTACTATACGCATGTAAATTCACCCTTATTTCTGCCATTTATATAACTAGAGCCATTATAACATAAATCATTATAAAAAACACCTAAATTGCCTGTCGCAGCTGCTTTCCGATAGGCCATAAAAAAGAATACCTGAATTCAAAAATAGAATTCAGGTATTCTTCAATTTTTACAATTATTAGCTTTGTTCTTGTGTCTATTATTTCGCATTGAAGCTTGTCATAATGTTTTGATAAGCTGGAATATACTTGCCAAGCAATGTTGCCAAACCTTCCATATCGTTTCTCCAGTCACGGTGCAACTCACATGCTACACTAAAGAGGTTTAACAATTGAACGCCGCCAGCTTCCATACGTCTCCAGGCTGCATCGCGCACTTCGGCATTAAATGTACCGGAAGCATCAGTTACTACAAATACATCGTAGCCTGCTTCAACTGCCGAAAGAGCGGCAAATGCTACACAAACGTCGGTTACGATACCAGCAATAATCAGTTGTTTCTTGCCGGTCTTTTTTACTGCTGCTACAAATTCTTCGTTATCCCAGGCATTGATTTGGCCAGGGCGTCTGATAAATGGAGCTTTAGGGAACATCTCTACGATTTCAGGAAGCAACGGACCATTAGGTCCATCTTCAAAACTGGTAGTAAGAATGGTAGGGAGATTAAAGAATTTAGCACTTTCTGCCAATCCTAAAACATTATTTTTAAATTGAATAGGCTCAAAATCCCGAACTAAATTAAACAAGCCAGTTTGATGGTCGATAAGTAATACGGCAGCATCATTTTTATCCAATCTCTTATATTTAAATGACATATAGATCACTCCTTAACGATGATATTATATTTAATTTCAAAGATCTTTTACTACAGCCAAGGGATCCTCTTGCTAAGACTAAGATATCATATTAGAAAAAGAGATACAAACGACCATATTTACATTAATATATGATTTAAGAACTTATCGATGCTAATAAGTTTTTAAACTATCGCTAAGTGTTAAAAAATAAAAATTATCCATAAAAAGGAAATGTCATCTTTTGAGTCGGATAGAAAGATAGTTAACAATAAAAAAGCAGACATACCATTTGGTATGTCTGCTTTCTAACCGGCAACTTTCTATCCTCCCAGGCCGCTTCCAGCCAAGTACTTTCGACGTTTAAGGGCTTAACTTCTGTGTTCGAGATGAGAACAGGTGGATCCCCTTAGCTATCGTCACCGGATCGATTTGAAGTCATTTAAGCCTTCAAAACTATATAGAAGAGTACAAACTTTTTGAGTTTTAAGTCAAGCCCTCG